>Ga0315914_1001427_pt1 | contig 35610 bp, 18 predicted proteins | sample MpolenodulesMG_FD_203920 | JGI IMG/M metagenome (GOLD analysis project Ga0315914, IMG submission 203920) | Medicago polymorpha root nodule microbial communities from Los Angeles, California, United States - elongated nodules | ecosystem: Host-associated > Plants > Roots > Nodule | place: USA...
AAATTGATCTATCATTAATTAAATTTAATAATCTTTTCAACAATTAGTTACTAATCGTGTGAGAAGTCATGATAACAACACTCTCATTTGAATATTTTTTTTAATATTTATTTTATAATTAGGTTAATTCAATGTTAGTCTTACATTTTAAAATTGAAACTCACATAAAATGGTGGAACATAAGTTCAATAAAAAAGTGAATATTTGAGAGACTCTTAAAAAAAGACATGTTTATTGATTATTAAGATTTTGATTTTTGAAATTGAAATTTAATCAACACGCGCCGTGGTGTTGACCGTGTCTAACACGGTACTGGATTTGGATGTTCGTGTTTTGCACGCGTGTTCGGGGGGAGAACATGGGAGGAATATTTTTTTGTGTTAGATTTTTCTTTCGTCTATTGTTTTTTGTGGTGCTCCCATTTCTACTTTATCAATTTGGTTTTGAATTTCAAAGGTTCTGATTCTATCCTTGCAAAAAATTGCATGTAAATAACCTAGTTAGTTTTTCCTTAAAAAATACAACCTAGTTAGTTTTTTTTTTTGGAAAATAACCTAGTTAGTATTTTTAGGGGATTAACCTAGTTAGTTTTAAATGTTGTTTAAGGTTTCTTTAAATAGATAAAGATAACTTTTTTTTTTACATTTTAATTCCCTCTTGTCTTGCTTTCCTTCTTTCCTTATTGCTTTTTTAAGAATGTTTTTGGTCTATGTCCTCATTCTTCTTTTGTTCTTGCTTATTTTTAGAGAAGTGTTATTCTTTACTAAGAATGCACCACAAGAAAAGCAAGAATATCACTTCAAATAAAAAAAAATGTAATTTGCTAATTTGCCAAAAGTTATGTGCGGTTGTTGTGTTAAAATCAAAGGATGTGATATTTTTTGTGCTTTTCTTGTGTCGGTCCTTCATAAAGTTGTACATCGTCCTTCTTTTTATCTATGTATTTTTATGGTGTTGTGTTAAATGAATCCGGTAATAATTGGCATATTTTAAAAAAAAATTAACATTTTCAATTTTGAAGATCACGGTAGTTTTTTTTTTTAACTGTATTATCTGTTCATCTCATAAAATGTGCTGTATTTGTTTTGTGTGTTTTTTAATAAAATGATTAGTTTAGTTGATTTTAATGGGAATATAATGTGTTATGACTAAAATAAGTGTGTATCAGTACAAACATAATACTACATTCATTGTTGTCAACAAAAAAAATACTACATTCATATTTTATAATTAATTTGTCCCTTGTTTAAAAACTTTAAAATTTTGTGGTGATGCTTCTTATGATGTTCTAATCATGCCTACAAAATTATGGAACGAATTTTGAATTATTTGAAAATAAAAACAATTTAATTGAATTGTCTAGAATTTTAAATTCTTCAAAATTTTCCAACCACCTCATCCAAACACACTCCAAGCTTATTCATGGATCATTTCAATGAAGAAACATTCTAAATAACAAATCTAAACCTAATTGTGGTATTACACACCAATAGCTATATCAACTCTTCTCACATGAAAGAAGCCAATTAATGTGATTCATGCTTTTGATGCGCTAGTATACCTTATTGTTGTGATGTCTTTATTTTGCTCGTTGAAATTGAACAATGTTATGTTGTAAATGTTCCACATGTACATAGCATAACTTATGCTCGGACTTTTTTGCCTACTAATTCATTTTAAATTTTAATAAAGAAACTCCTCCCATTGGCTCGTGAAGGTACAATTATATATTTTCTATTAAAAAAAATTAAACTAATCAAAATTCATATGATTGAGAAATTAAATAAATCAAATGAACAACCTAGAGTTAATACAAAATTCTATTTACTATGATCAACATGGAAACCACAATTGAAATGAACACACACTTGTGCTCACAAATTATCCCATCATTATACTTTTGATGTTGCAAAGGATATGGGGATTCTTGAGGCAAGTTTGGCATGAGCATCTCCAGTAGTCATTACTTGAGGTATTGACATGCCACCAGATATAACAATTTCTGTATCAAGACATGAGAACAAAATTATCAACAAAATAAACAAACCCCATTTTTATCAATAGACATGCATATATCCTTCCTCATACTCCATTCTCTAAATAAATAAAAATAATTTTGTTACATTTGTCATATATATTTCACCAGTAGTTAACATTTTGTCAAATATGTCATGTTAGTTCAAAATCTTTATCAATATATAACAATACAAACTAATATAAAAACTAGTTGTTTACTAATGTAGTATGTAGCAAGGAACTTTTATACATACCTATTCCTTCACGGACAGAGAGATTAGGCCTCAAAATATCATTTCGACTAACAAGAAAAATATCTCCAAGGTACAAGTGATTGGTGGGAATATAAACACAATAAAGCTCTTCTTCATCTCTGCTCCTCCGTAGTATTACTGTAGATGTGATGAATCCTAATGCATACTCTCCAATACGAGGATGTCTAACAAGGGCCACTTCCTTGAAAGCATTAGAGCTTTGATCTGCAAAGTAGGTAAAAAATTTAAAGTATCCAACAAAACGACAACTATGTCTAATTTGTACAAGTAAGGAAGTCTTGCACTATGCACATGTTTATGTCCACCATTTGATCGATTAATGATCTAATGATGGAAATAAACTTATGTTTAGTGCAATTTTTTTTGTTTGCAAAAGTTAGAAATGATTTGCAAAAAAATTCGCTAGCACAAGGCATGTGCAAGACTTCTCACTTGTGCATCATAGAATTCTTCTGAGAAAGTATGTTATGTTTTGAAGACAGGTTCGGTACCGATACGTCAACAACACATATAGTTACATTTAATTATTATATTTTCTCAAATTATTATTGATGTCAATATCATGACTGAGCTGAAAGAAAATACAATCAGTTAGAAGAATGCATTTAAAAATATATATATACCTGGTGATATTGCTGCACTTATTTGCTTGGAGGCAGCATATATGTAGCTTACAAGAGGCATTTTCTTGATGAACAATTCACCTAAGGTTAGGACAGAAGCTCCTAACCATGATGACATAAAAATTCCAACTAGGAAGATGAAAGTGATGGATGTAACAAATCCGAGACCTGCCCAAATAATCAAATTTTGTAACAAGATATTTCTTATTTTTTGCAGGAGGTATATATTTGTATTAAAGTTTATCAAATGAATCTATGCCACTTGATTTTGCAAGGGATATTGTGATCAGGGACCACGTGCTTTTTATTATGCTTTGCTTCAAATGAAAAGAAACAACATATATAGTGAAGCATACTTTTGAGAATTAAATATTTTCAGACGATTATACCAATCACTTAGAAATATGCATTGGCATTGGCCATGAATTATATGCTCCACCCCAAAAAATATGCAATTTTTAAAATCCAAATGGTGATAGTTTATTATCCTAATTAAAGCTATACTGTTCCAATATGAATTTTATAAAACTTAACCTATACATTAGAGTCTATTAAATCAATGTCCTCTTAAAGCTATAACCAAGCACATGACGAAATACTTTAACAATTAGCCTGACTCCCGAGAAGTCACTTGGTTGAGAGTTTCTCTCTTCAACCTGGAGAATCTCGGTTCGAGACCCGACAACAAGATACTTGAACAGTTAAGCTTAATTAAACAATGTAAAGAAAATGGCTCGTATTCATAAATCAAAATGCAAGAAATATAAACATGAACTTACCAAAAACATTGATCCCAAGATGATTATATACAGGGGAGAAGAAACCATCAACAAACCGAACAAATCCCCATGTGATATAGAATGTTATTGCAATGGGAAGGAGGATGACACTGCATATTACATTACGTTGTTAATATTTCCACCAAAGAATGAGAACAATCAGAACAATCTTCATTAGTGTTGCTCTAAAAAACTTCATAGAAAATCACCTAGAACCTCAACCAAAATTTTCATGTACTCTCAAACATTTGGACCATAGAAGTTTAGTGGTTCAATTTGTCTTTTATTACCTCCATGTCACTAAGTGAATCTCTCTAACCATGTATATCTCAATATAATGCATTCATTGGCAAAAAAAAAACGTAAAAGATAAAATCATAGATCAACTATATATCATCATGAATTAATATATAGTATCAAACCATATCTTAAAACAAGAAAACTTATTAGTGATCATCTAAATAAACGTATACATACCATCCTGTCATAAACTTCTTTGAGGCCCAGCTTCGAATCACTTTAGAAAATGCCTGAAATAATTAAATGAACAAAAAAAAAATCATTATGTCAAGTATAATAAATAACAAACTGGAATTAAAGAAGAAAAAGAAATGACACAATCAAATCATTCATGGCATTCATTTTTATTTTTTACGTTTATATCAAACAAAGGATGTATAAGTGAATGGAAATGTCGGTGCATGTAATTTGATCTCTTCTCGGGTATATGAACGTTACCTCCTGACCGGAGTGATGTTGGGTGGAGAGAACCATTCCACCCGGTGACGAAGAAGTTGAGGATGATTTAGAGCATCCATTTTCAGGAATGTTTGACACTGGAATGAGAAGCTCCAGATCTCGTGAAGCAGACATCCTCTTTCTTATTCTCCCTACTATTGTTACTTCTTCTCTCTTTCAGGGTCTAGGACCGAGACATAGTCGGAAACTTGTAACAGAATGTTAATTAACATTTTTTTTGGAACAAAAAGAATGTTAATTAAAATAAAATTCGACCAATTATTATCAAGCTTAACAACATTCTCTTCTGTTGTTTATGCATGTGTACTTTTGTTTTTACTTACTAATTGTGACATGTCATGTTTTAATTTGGAGAAGTGGTCATAACTAAATGAGAGTGATTCTATTTTACCCTTTCTGAGCCATTTGGCATCCTATTATTTAGGCAATCACTTTTGTTAGAATATTTTCTCATGAATATCACCATTCCTCTAGATACAATTGAAATAATTTGTATTGCTAAAAAAATGAAATAATTTGTGTATATATTGCAATAATTTTAAGCAGTGAAGATTTATAATAAGCATCCCTTTATGTCTAATTTTGACTATATTTTTATAAGGAGTGGGAAGCAAATTCCATTATGTGATTATGGTCTTTTTTTATTGAGTAATATTTTTCATATTATTACCATTAGTCCACGCATATATACTACGGTTTAAAAATATGATAAGTTTTGAATTCATCAAGATTTGTGCAAGAACACTTGTGTACCAAATTGAAAAGATAGCACAACTGAAATTTTCGTTCTAAAATTTTCGTTGAAGTATTGGATTAGCTTTATGAGCTTAAAGAATGCTTTTCCAATGTTTTTATCAATTATCAGGGAATTTGGAAGTCTTTATTGCTGACAAGGGACAGTGGAGGAATGGAGTTTAGGTGTGAAATTTGAAGGTGGATGAATAAAACTGTGTAAATTATATCCCCTTTAAGTAAGGGTGTCATTCGTTACGTGTTTTGGTTAAAGGATAGCTCTAAAATTACTCAATCATATTTGTCTATTCGATCTTACAGTCTCATAATCTTTGAATGGTTGATCAAAATATTGACTCTTACTTGAAGAGTATATAGTACCCTTAAAGCTTCTATCATTTTATTTTTGGAGATTACTGTTGGATAAAATTCATACAAGAACTGCCTTTCCTAGTAGAGGAGTTTTATAAATAGCGTGGCAGTAGAGATGTCTTGTATTTTCTATGATTCTGATTAGAACTCTTCACATTTATTTATTGTGTATACTAATCACATTTTCTTTCAAAAAATAAAATTAACCAAATTTGGTTAATATTAATGCTTGGATTGGCTTTTCTATTTCAACACCCTTCTATTGTAGGCAAGAGTATGGTATATGCTGCAATCATATACCATATATTTCACAATATCAATATCTTAATGATATTTATCATTTTTGGAATGAGTCGACATAATGTAAGTGATTTGAAGATAGTAAAGTTGAGCCAATAGCTTTCTATGTTTTTGTCGGCCAAATACCACTTTTGGTCCTTTTAGTTTGACAAAATTCCCAAGTTAATCCTTTAAGTTTCAAAAGTTTCAATTATATTCTTTTAGTTTGACAGAATTCCCAAATTAATTATTTAAGTTTCAAATAGGTCCTTTTAGTGATGTAGCAGAGTGTCTCATGATTTAGCGTTTCTCAACAAGTTAAGTTTACCTATAAAAGATGACAAGATTCTAAGAAAGAAAAACATCATATTATTTGAATAACATGGTCATCAAGATTTCAATGATGACTCAACAAACACACATCATAGAAAGAAAATGCAGCAGCTTGCTTCTAATAGAGACATTAAAAACGTTAACAGAAATAGAGGAGGAAGATCCTCCTCTGTACAGACACCACTCTTTTATTTCTGAGCACTCTTCAGACCAAAACATTTTTTTAACGATAATTAATAAACAATAATTAAAAAGTTAAAACAACAAAATAAAAATAGTATCATCCTTTATCTACTTTCTTGATTTTTAGGTTATGCATTCCCTCCGGTATAAATACAACTATTATAACCTACAAAATAAACAAAGTATATATTGTAAAGTGAGCATTCAATTTAGTAAAATAATCAAATTAGTTCAATCGTCTAGAAATTTAAAATCATATCTTCCACACTCTCAATTGCCAAAATATAAAGTGATAAACAAGACAAAAGTCATATAACTTTCAGAAAACACTTCCACATTCTTAATTGCCTAAATCTAAAGGTATAAACAAGACAAAAGTCATTAGAAAATGGTGTACCAAGTCAGAACCAATCAACTTTTGCCGAATAATGCACAACATAATACTCTTATGCAATGTATGTTTTTTTCCCCCACTAATAATCAGTTATTAACTAATTAATAGAGAATACAAGACCCTAATATAGTATTGTTTAAACACATTGATTATTGACAAGAAAATCAATTGATGTTGTTGTTCAAACACATTTTATAATTTGTTGTAATTTTGCACATACTATGTTTTATGGTTGAGATTATAGCCTTAGAAAATTTCTCACTATAGAAAATTTGAATTTCTCAGAGATCGGAAGATAGGAACAAAAAAAATGCCGTGCAAAAACCGCTTGAGAACTTACTTGGGTTATTTGATGTTAGTGTGGCTGTTTGTGAAAAATCACAAGTTAATGGATTTTGCCCAACAGTGTGATAGAAGAGATTCATGGCATATGCAGCATGGTTAGCTAATGTGTTAGGTTCAAAACAAGCACCTCCAGGTTGGATTAAGCTACAATCAATCCCCTGCCCACAAGCATAATCCAAATTTGCTTGTAGTTGCACATCAGTTAATCCTGCTTTTGGCACACACCATGCTATGTTACTATTATACGGCGTTGTTGGACTTGGAACTTTTGGCGTTGAATTCATAGGAGATTTTGACACATCTTGATTAATCTTCAATAAAATTCAGAATTACAAAATGTTATACACTACTAGAACAACATTAAGATAAGATATGTGAGCATGATTAATGATTGCAAAATGCTGGCTTCATGTCCGTTTAAGAATTCCGCTTTGTTTGGTGTAGGATTGAGGCCTTTTGGTGTAGAACTTGGGCCTGTTGGTGCTGGAATCACTGGAGTTTTCGATACTTCCGGAGTCTTCAATCAAATTCAAAAATACATAGTTAAGAGCAAATACTCTAGAACAGTTTCAAGATGAGAGCTATGAAAATGATGATACTTGGTGGTTGAAGGTTCATGGTTTATGCCCATTAAACTATTTGAAGTCGGTAATCATTAATCAATGACAATATTTAATGAATGATGATGTAATAATGTAACAAAGTGATAGAAATCATACCGGAGATACCACGGGGCTGCTAGTAGGTGTAGGAGTAGTGCTTTGTTGCTTAGAGAGGCCAGCGTCATAGATCATCGATTGATCAGTGTTGTAAAGCCCAAAGGCTTTCTCAGAACCAGCTCCAGGCTTCAAGTCCTCATCATACAAGGCAAAGATGTATGTGTCCACTGATTTCCCTGGCATCAGTGGTGTCCCAACCTTAGATCGCAGGTGCTTAATCAGATTACCATTGTAAGCCTTTGCATTCTCAATACTCGGTCCAGCCTCGTCGTTATCTCCTTTGTAAGGCCACCCTGTCTCCGCAACCACAATCTCAACATCTTTAAAACCCATAGAATCTAGTGCAGATCTAACAGCATCCACCTGCACAATACACACGATAAAAACATGCACTTTAGACTTCAAGATTACCATCAGAGCTAACACATAACTTTTTCGCTCAAATATAAGAGTTATATTACTTGACTCCATGTACACGAGGGATAAAGTAACCTCGACACTCATAAAATTTTGAGAAAATGACATAATTGAATGTAATCATAATTGATATTTGGACTAACCTGAGCATCAAACATATTCATGTAATTGAGCTTAGTATTTGCATCAACCCGACCGGCATTCGGTTGGAAAAGGCAAAAAGCGAGATTATCAGCCCTTCCAGGATCACTTTTATAGGCAAAATAAGGATAAGGATTAATAGCAAAAGGAGAACCAGTATCCTTATTAAACGACAACAAACCCTGCAAAACGGTACTATATTCATCATGAAAACTTCCAGCAGAAGGAGGCTCCGAGTTTTTCAAAACCGACATCGTATGAACCGTAGAAACCCTAATTTTTCCACCAAGAGAAGCTTCATCAAGCGCTTTTTGCATGTTCTGTATAGCTGGTAACATTCCGTTAACAAGATTTGTATCATTTGAGGTGATGACTTCGTTGCCGACGGTGATGAGGATGATGTTGCTGGCGGGATAGTAAGGGAGGACGTTGGTGGATATCCATGTTTTGGCGAAACTTGGATCGGAAGCGAGGGAGGGAATGTCGCCGTTTGCGGCTCCGATTACGATTCCGATTCCGGTGTTGGCGAGGGATTTTATTATGGCGGGATCGGTTCCGTATAGTCGGACTTTTTCGAAGGCGGTGGTTTGGAGGAGTTTTGCGGTGGCGGATGGTGGTGGAAGGTTGTCGGCGACTTGGCCATAGTTCACTCCGAGGAATGGGTCAGATTCTGCACACAACAATAAACTGTGTAAATTTTTTTGACAAAAAATAACGTTAGTAATTTAAAAAACTAACTTTTTAGAGTAAATTTTTTGTTTAATTATATTTTGCATCGTAGTTTTTTCAATTAATTGGTCCTCTATTTAAAAATTCTTCTATTTTTCGTCAATTTCTAAAAATTCTTAGGCTAAAAAATTATGTTGTGATATATGTTTTAGATGATATATGACATACAAATTGATATATAGTAAGTTAGGTAATCCAATTAGGATGGTCAGCCGTGGTATTGACTTGGTTCCTTGACACGAGCAAGTAAATTAGGAGTTTAAAAAGTTCCAAAATTAAGCCAGATTTTTTTTGTTTAATTCTCTAGTTTTCGATATTGAGAGGCCTTGACCCGAAGACTATAAACACTATAAAATTTGACTAAGAAGTAATCAAGTAAATGAAATTTTATAAATGATTCATTCAATCATGATTCAAAATCAGGTTTTTTGTAACGATTCAAACTCATTCACACATAACTTTTGATTTATTTTATCAAGCAATTCGTAAGCTAGTTTAATTCACAAAATTAGAAATTATGGACTATTTCATTTCAAACAAAAATAGAAACTTCACTTTCCTTTTTCCGTTTAGAACAAATTTAAAAGAGCTGTAAAAGTAAACAAATGAACAGATGCTAGCGGTTAAAACATCATCAAAATTAGGCAAAGTAAGACTTCTATATCTTACATAAACATAACTTAATGAAACAAAGACACAAGTGAATCATGAAACTTCGGTTCCGATCTAAGAAAACATTTTGACTTTGGAGTAATACAAAAGTTTCACGTGTGAGTGTAACTGAGATTGAAAGAAGGGTTGTGAGAAACTTACTTGCAAGGTTGAATGCCAGAAAGAGTAGAAGAAAGCCAGAAACCATTCTTGTCATGTTAACGTTGGGAGGACTTTGTAAAGACTTTGAAACTGCACTTAAAACCAAAAGGGGTAACGGAAATATATAGCAAGCCATCAAAGGGTTAAACTGTAAATTAACAAGTGTTATTTTATTTTTTTTTAACAACGCATTATTTTAAAAAGTACACGTTTAAATTTAAATTTTATAAAGTAACGTATGTGGCTACTTAATATGCATTTCAAAAAGTGAACATTTGAGATTCAATAAATAAAAAGTTAACATTTGAATTAAATCATTAGTGAAATCTTTTTTGTTTTGTTTAATCCATTTAGTTTAGCGTCTAAAACCCGCACACATTAGGTGGAGTATTAAGTACAATTTACATGAGTTTGAATTTATTCAAACTTTTTAGACTGTTGGATGCATAAATGTGTTTGAACATTCTCATCATTTGAGTTTCAATTAACAAGTGTTCTGGTTTGTAAGTTGTTGGTGTATAAATATGTCTGAACACCTTGTTATTTAAGCTAATTTTTAGTTAGAGATCAAAGTCAATTTAGCAAAACTCACAATCTAACAAATCAAATTTTTTAGAGGATTAATTAAAAAAAATCATTTGTGTAAACTCTATAGGAATCAGTTATGCATTACCTAGTAGCTATTCCTTGGATGTTAAACAAAGAACATTCTCGCAGTCGAACACGAAGTCACATAATAGCATAAAAGTGAGACGGTTTTGAACGACACATAAAGTAAAGGTAGCATTTTATATTTGATCACGTCCTTGATCAAAAGCAGCACTTAGTGGAATGTTTTTTTGCTTCCGGGAGCAAGTAAGGACTAAGGAAACTTTGGCAAGGTTGGCACAATCCATGAGCAAGCAATCTTTTTATGTTTTTAATAGTTTAATAAAAATATCACCATCAGTCAGAGAAAAAAATAGCACATTTTTTTTGGTTACCAAGGTATTGGTACGAAATTAAACACCATCGTATAATAATGACTAATCTCTGTCAACGAATTTATGAAACACACAAGATGAGTTCTCTTTCTTTCAGCCGAATTTTTCTATAGTTTTTAACTTTTACCATATTAATAAGAGTAAATTATATTCTCCTCTCCTCTAAGATACTTGAATTACAGTCCCCTCCCCTCTTATGTTAAAATATACACTCCCCTCCCTTGAAGAATAAAATATATACTCCCCTCCCTTATAAGATACTTGAATTACAACTCACTCCCTTAATAAATATGCACTACACTTTAATCTATTTTAACATGAATAAATATTTTTATGATATATATTGATTTTGAACCATCATTTAAGAAAACTTATTTCATTTCTTTATAATTTAAATGTGAATGATAATTAAATTTAAATATTTTGCTATTGATTTGATAATTTAGAGTATAAAATTAACTTTTAAATAACCATGTTTTATTGTCTCTAGTAATTTTTCACATATTTTAATTTTAGTTTGAGTTGTTTCATATTTTATAATAGGGTTTAAAACTACATGTTAATGAAATTGTGAATAAAAAATAATGAAAAATATGTATTCAATTTTTTATTATATTAAAATAGACCCGCAATACTATTTTTTCGAAGTGTGTTAGATTATTATTATTATTATTATTATTCTAGATTATTAGAAATAAAAAATAAATATTGAGGGAGTAAAGTGTAGATTTTAACATAAGGGGGAGATGAATGTAATTCAAGCTTCTATTAGGAGAGGGGGGTGAAAAGTTTTCAAATATGTTTTGAATAAGAGGAGAGGGGAGTGTATATTCTAACATAAGAGAGGAGGAGAGTGTAATTTAAGTATCTTTAAGAGGAGGGAAGTGTAATTTACTCTATTAATAACTATATTTTATTAAAAAAAAAATATTATGATATTTTTAGGATTATGAATAAAAATATAAATGCTACCTGCTAATTTTCCAGGCCAATGATAATTAATATATTAGACGATGGCTTAAATAAAACCATGAATTTTATTCTCTCGGTGACAACCTAGCATTTAATTAGATCTCCCGAGAAAAAACATTCAATTATATGGACTTTGTTTATTCTTTATAACATATCGTAGTTAAACTTTTTGATCCTGCAGGCATGTTAGGATATATCCCCGAGCTTAAGTCATTTGAACTTGTTATGAAACTCATTTGGACTCATGTAGGTGAGTTAAGATGTACTTTCCATTTACAGGGGCCTCATATAAATAAAACTAGAGCAAATCTCTTTGGACTAACTCACCAAAATTGTCACGGAGAGAAGTAGAATATAAGATCTTGAAATGAACACACTCCAATATTTTACGTCAACAACACCGGACCAATTCAAATAGGTTCAGACAGATGATAATTTTAGTCGGTACACTTAGATTTTATCACTAAAAAAATATGAGGCAACTTAGGCAGTGCCGTCCAGACACTATTCAGTGTTTCAAACCAATGTGCTAGGGCAAACTTTGTACATCCTTTTGGCAAATACTTGCTATGAGGACCGAATTCAGCACTTAACACTTCAATTATTTCCAAATAAACGAGTTAGTGCTGCCAAGTGTTATAACAAACAATTCAAATTCAAATATAAGGTCAAAAAATAGTGCTTAATAACAAAAGTAAAGCAAATACAATAAAGACGTGTGATGTGGGTGCTTGTTTCCTCTTTTGGCTTGGCTCCACATTCAAAGTTAAGCAGAAATCTAAGTTAAATTGCATTGTGGCTTTTAATGAGAAAGTAGTGTTGTGGGAGTAGGACGAAGGGGTAGGCCACGGCCTCCACTTTCGCTAAATAATTGTTCATATCCTTCTACATCAACAATTCTCATTTCTTAGTTCGTAAGTTACCCAACAAAACATGACTAAATTATTTCAACAGTGTAACAGTGTATTTGAGGAAGCATGTTTCTCGTGTATGGGCTGGATCATATTCCTTTTAGGATGATATCAAAACACATTTAAGATTTAACATAGTATTAAAGTCAAATTAAGATTTGTAATGTGAGAATTATACTCAAAACTCACGTTAGGCGTGTGAGCAAAGCGTGAAGGTAGGTATTAAAATCTTAAATTGCTATGATTTTTGGAATGTTTAGTGTATAAATATGTTTGGACATCCTCATCCTTTAACTAGTTTTTGAGTTAAATTCAAACTAATTTACTGCTTATACTTCTTCTACTATAAGAAAAATGATTATCACTTAATCCCTCAATTACACTCACTAAATCTTTTGAAATGACTACATTGGTGGGTTTGCCACCTAAGCATCGCTCATTGGCCTAAATCTTTCGATTTTGAGGTCGATCGAGAGACCTCTATTTTGACCTTCAAAAAATATATAGTTAATAAATTTCTCTTGTTAATATTTTATTTTCTTTAAAAGAGAACGAATGAACTATAGATGGTTACAAAATAATAATAACTTTTTATAAAGAACTCGATTTTTTTAAAATGTTATATATGAGACGGACTCAAATATCTACAAATATCCGTGAATAGCTTAAAACCATATTTGTGGCAGACTCAAGTATCATATTTATTCAACAAAGTGAGTTCGTGTATCATATTATTCGTGTTCGTGACTAATCATTGACATCCCTAGTTTCTAGAGTACTCTTCAATTTTCTCCTTTGTTTGATTTAAACAACAGTGTGGTCCCATAACATTACTAAAATAACGGTAAAGTGTAGTAATGCAATCATTATTATTGCAAATTTTATTTGTTAGGGTTAATTGTTCGAATAAACTTTGTAATATACGTTAAGTATGAAAAATGGCCTTGGAAAAGAACATAAATTTCATCCTTAGATTTTTTCATGATTTTTTACTAACATGTTTAGGATGTTAAAATATGATTATGAGTTTTTAAATTGTAAAAAACATACAAAACAAAACAACATAAACATTGACCTAGAAATTAAGTTTTGAGTTGATTTTTTTAGGGACATATATAAAAGTATATAGAAAGGATATGCAAAGTATCATAACATTCTAGAGCATTCTCAATTTTTTTTTTATCTAAACGTGCAAAATTGCAATTTTGTTTTGAGTAAGTATATACTTGCGGGTCAAAATTCATTCCCAGACTCTGTTAGCATGTTTATAACATTATAAGAACCTGAATCAAAATTTTTTGAAGTTTTTAAAAGAGGGACGAAGTAATTATGAATTCCTGTTCTCCGCAATTATAAGTTTCACCTCATTTAAAAACTCCTAAAAAAATTTGTGAAGTTTCCTGTGGTGTTTTAACCATGCCTATAAATTTAGAGAATAAAATTTGACATGTGGGTACATGCTTACTCGGAACAAAATTGTAATTTTATATTTTTTATTTGAAAAATCAAAATAAACATAGGCATATTTGAAATGCTATGAAAATAACAGCAACGGATCTCTATTGAAGAGTATGTGATAAATACAAGGTGGTTTCTCCACCTCTGAACAATTTTGTTTATACACTACAACCAATGATCGAATCTTTGGCCACCGACAACGGTGGATCCTTTCAAGGCTGAGTGTGGCTATTACCACACCAGCCCAACCCAAATTAATATAAAATATCTCCAATTTGGTGATAAAATCACATATGGTGCATTAGTTTATTAATTTATTAATTTCGGTCTTGGAACACAATCCGCATTTTCTCCGTGCTTTTTACACGACATCCATTTCAGTCAAGACGCGAGTATTGTTTGGACGACCTTTATTTAATCTTCGCATGGTTGGATCATGGCAAAGCTTTGGACCTTCATGCGGGGGCCAATAACTCTTGTCGTGGACTACTTTGAACCTTGTGTTGTAGATTGTGTATACACTTTCATATGTAAACACAGCTGGTATAAGGGTTCGATAATCATGATGAAAACTAGAACACGCAACTATAACATGAGAATAAGGCAAATGTAAAGCCTAAAATTTCCACAGTCACACTACCATGTCTGTAGGTCTACCTTGAATGTTCTCATCGGTCTTCCCTCCCTATAGTTGATTGTTTCACGGACAGAGAAAGTATACCTCTGTATGTCGAATTGATCAACACAGTGAGTGTTGGACTTAATCATAGATTCTTGAATCTCCTTTCAACAATGATCTGTGAATGGGTCACCAAAACCTACCCTTGCATATGCCTTTTGTGCTCTATTGGCAAATAGACACGCCAACCTATAGTAGGTTGATTAGACAAGAGCTGTGAAAGGGAGGTTGCGAATTCCCTTATAAATGTTGTTCCATGACTCGACAATATTAGTTGTCATATGACCCATCGTCGAGCCCTATCATGTGCCTGAGTCCATTTTTCTTTGGGTATATTGTCGAGCCAAGTTAATGCATGTTTGTTTGCCTCTCGAATTTCATTATGGCAGTATTCGAACGATAGTATGTTCATGGCAGGCCCTACATCGTTTGAAAGAAAAAAATCAAATATATTAAGTAATTAATATCATATGAAATGCCCAAAAATAAAAGTGTTTAATGTTTGTACCCATATTTGAAACTTTATCCTTAAGTTCTCGATCCTTGGTCGCCTTGAGAAAATTCTGTTGGATGTGCCGAATGCAGAACACATGAGTTGATCCACTTCCGTGCCAGCCATTTTTGGGGTTATTGAATGCATTTTTTTATAGATTCATGTCTATCAGAGATCACGCAAACATCTCGTCCTGGTGTGACGTGCTTTCTTAAATTTCTAAAAAAATAATAAAAAATTCCTCCTTTGTCTCACCTTCGACCAACGCAAAGACGATTGAAATTGTCTTGTTGTTCCCATCATGTGCAACTGCCAACAACAATGTCCCTTTGTACTTGCCGTACAACCACGTCCCATCGACGTGGATAACTAGTTTGCAAAATTTAAAGCCTTCGATGCAATGATGGAAAGCCCAAAAAAGACGGTGGAACTTTGTGGTCCCGTATGGGTTCAGTAGAGTTTTCAAGTCTGCGATGGTTCCTGGATTTGAGTTTTTCATGACCATTAACCATTGTGGTAGTTTTTCAAAAGATTTCTCTCAATTCTCGTAAATAGACTCGGGCGCCTTGTTCTTTGCCATCCATGCCTTTCTGTATGTGATTGTGTACTTAAACCCAACCATGTCTGTCATACCCCATTTTTGACCTAATTTTCTCATTTTTTACTCGTGTTTTAGACCGGAAATTTTTCGTCGTTCCAGACGAAGTTTCGGTAGAGAGGTATTTTAAAATACCTCATTTTTTGTTCTGAAGAGACAGTTTTAAGTCTTTTAATTATTATTATCTTGCTATTTTTATTTACTTATTATTATTTATTTATTATTGTTTTATTTTTATTTATTTATTATTATTTATCTTATTTAGTTTTTACTTATTGTTCTTTTAATTTTATTTAAGCATTTTTCGTTTTTTTATTTATTTTGCTAATTTCTTTTATGTCCAAGGTCCAATTGTCCATTTTACCCCTCTCAACACTTACCGGGCGTTTTTTGTCCGAAAAAATGTGTGCTCTACAGAGGTCATTTCCAGCCACCTCAACCCTAAAAGGGTCCCAATTTCCACAGTATAAGTACCCCTAATGATTGAGGCACTGGACCCAAGAAGAACAATTTCATGAAACCCTAGAAAAATTCCAGAAACGGCGCAAGGCATACAACAACCAAAACAAAATAAATTCCAGCAAAGGATATTTCAACAAACCAACACAAATAAATCATCAATACTTCCTCTTTTCAAAAAAACCCCACAAAATTCATTCTGAGTCACACACAACATATCAAACCCCAACATCACAATAACAAAATCCATAACAATAGAAACCCTTTCCAAAACTCGGAATCACACAACAACCATATAACAACTCCAATCGGACTCAAACATACAACCAACACTAGGTCGAATTCGGCCTACATCCACACAAACCCAGCCAAAGCATAACCAAATAGGCCAACTGAATATCTCCACCAATTCAAAAAACACTAAAGGTTGGTCTTTTTTTTTGTTTATTCAAAAGCTAGATCTAGGCGTTGTAGCATCCTTTTTTAGAAGAATAGATTCAAAAAAGAGCAGAGAAGAAAGAAAGGGAGAGAAAGAGCATTTTTTAAAAAAAAGGGGAAGTTTTAAAATTTCGGCACGACATCGCCACCGCTAAGGTGAAGCCACCGTGCCGACTCCGATTTGTCTCACCGGAGAAGAAGAAAAGGGGGCGGCTGTTTTTTTAAAAAGAGAGAAAGGGAGATTAAAGAGAGAAGTTAGAGAGAGGGATTGGGTTTTAAAATGATGTTTTTTCCTCTTAAAACATATTTATACATCTTGTTTATCTCTCGCGCGCTACCCACCACCCTTACCATACGCCTCCACATCTCTGACTATCAGATCTGGATCATACGATTCAAATCCGTCCCCTTTAACCCATGATCTGTTTTCCCTAAACCTAGACCGGAAATCACAAGCCCAATCCTTTCTTTTTCTGTTTATATATTTTGTTACTACTCATACCCCCCTTTCTACTTCTTTCACCCCTTTCTTATTTTTTTTACATACTCTTTTACTATTTGCTTTTTTACTTATTGTTTTTTTAAGCGCACATATTTGTGTGCAACATTACCTAGGACTTTTTAGTTTATTTTTTTATGCATTTATTAGCTTTAGTTTATTTTATTACACTTTTTATTTATTTTATTTTATTGTCTTTTTTTAATTTCTAAGCACACATACTTGTGTGCAACATTACTAGGTTTTTAGTTTATTTTTATTGCACTTTTTATTTATTTAGTTTTTAGTTTATTTACTTGCATTAGTTTAGCTTATTTTATTGCATTTTTTTTGTTTTATAGTTAGTTTAGTTTATTTGTTTTTATTTATTTATTTATCTAGTTTTATTTTATGCTTATTTAGGACCATAATCATCTCATGCATTTTTTATTTCTTTTTTTTTATTATTTAGCATATTTATTTCATGCTTTAGTCATCTCATGCATTTTATTTTGCTTTATTCCATTGCACTTGTAATTTTTATTTTATATCATTTGCTCTGTCATTTTTATTTAATTATTGTGATTTAGAATGTATTTAGGGACAAATGTAAATATAAATGAGAACCTTGCATTACATGCATATTTATTTATTCTGCTTTATGTCAAGGAAAATGGGACTTTTATTTTGGATCCAACATCCTTATAAAATACTTCGCGCTTTATTTTATTCCGTTACACTTAATTTTTTAAACTTTAAATAGAATAACCCAAAAAATCAAAAAAACATTCAAATATGCAAAACCTCACAAAAATCTTTTTTTCCTTAACAAACCTTAGATTTCAAACCAAGTGGTTCCTCCTTTTTTAATCAAACTTCAATCAATTTTAATCATATCTAGACTTTATTTTTCAATTAAAATCAATCAACTTCACACATTATTCTTTTATGTCATTTCGGCCTCTTATCTTCTCAAAAACATTTTCAAACTTTAAAATCAATCAAAACAAATCACTCGGCTTTTTACCCCGAACTACGTGATTTTGATCCCATTCGGGTACATAGGCAAAAGACGTTGTCTTTCCAAATCAACAAAAATACAAAGACATTTTCTTTCTTTATTTTCACACTTAGGCCTTATTTTACTAGCAAGTGATAATTTAGCACAAGATAAATAAAAACAAGAGGTTCCTTTAGAGTACTATAGACGTTTAGGGTGCTAATATCTTCCCTTTGCGTAACAAACCCCCGAACCTTTAATCCCTAAAAAACAGGGTTTATTCAAACTTTCCCCCTTTTCCTAGGAAAAAATAAAAGCTCGGTGGCGAACTCAAAATTGTGAGTCAATGCTAACCAATAGCTTGATATCCAAAACTCACCGCGACAACACCTATTACACCCCAACCCAACACATTTAACCAATTTCAAAACACTTTCCAATACCCACCACCCATGTATCCATCATTTCAAAATTCTCCTATTCGATTTGGAGGCTACCCCAAACCTAGCCACCGTAGTCAACATTCCCAGCATTCATTCACTTTCCAGGCAGAATCAAGCCACCGCTTCCACCAACCATCACCGGATGAAAGCTTTAACCTACCCCAACATACATGCAATCCTCCTTCCCATAATCATCGCAACAAACACAGTGGTCTCGACCACCAATACTCACAACGACACAGATTGGTGATGATGCAATGAACAGTATGTGGGCCTTTCGTCTTAATGAACCTCGTAGTGAGGAAAATGAAGAAGTAGTAGAAGAAGAAGAAAGGGGAGGACGAGGAGGAGCCACAACTACAGATAGCGCCACCCGGTCGACCTCAACGAAAAATCAAACCTGTTGGATGTGGTACTCATGGGCACAAAATTAGGAGAAGATAAATGTAATATATGTTTTAGGTTTGTAACAATGTTTCATTCTAATGTATTTTTGTTAAATGTTTAATAAAAAAAATCATTTTAGGTTGTTTTTTTAAATTCAAGAAATGTGGTACTTTTAATAAAAAAATGTAAAACCGCAAAAAAAAAAAAATACAAAATAAGCATAACTAAAAAAAAAAAATAGCTTGCTCGCTATTTCAAAGGAAGAGCAAAAAAAAATACTTAAAAAAATCTTGCTCGCCATTTTATTTAAAGAACATATGGGAATGTGCAGTAAAAAGCCTGCAAGTTTGCAGAGTTGAAAAAAGGGACATGCTCGCCAACCTAATTGAAGAACACGGGTACTTGTAACATTCATTTTGAACTAAGGGCAGACATATCAATTTTTTGGTGATAGGGGCAGAAAAAGAAAATAACTGCAAAAAACACCACTGTGGTGAGAAGCATCCACCATAGAAAAAAGGGCAGCCACCATTTTGGTGTATTAAACCTCTGAGTCTGTGATATTTCAATCGCATAACAACAATTTTATCGTTGCGCGAAAGTCCCCCATTGAGAACCATCCACCATGTTATGCCAAATACCCATGGCAATTGGATAGTCTCTTAAGACATGCAACATGGTTTCTTCGACACGCTGTTGTGCTTAGCTGCATCTTACCTAGTCTCTTATTTGTGAACAACCACACAAAACAACAAATTTTAGGTGCTTAGCCTTCCAAAATGCTAATTTGCTTTCACTCGCTCTTTAAGTAGATAAAATTTATCCTTTTAGGTACTTTTCCGGTGAGAGAGACACCCAAGTATTTTCCTAAATCTTTAGTCTCTTTACAACCCGAAATATTGACCATTAAAATCTTTATTGAATATTGAGACAAAAAAGTATATTGCTTTAATATTTATTGTTTTCAAATAAATGAAATTTTGAGACAATTCAAAAACATGGTATATGAATGAAAAGAAGATCATGTTTAAAATAGTAGATGCACGGAGAAATAAAAAAGCTATCTTCCAGATTAAATAAATCACATGACACATGATATCCTCAACTCCATACACACAAATTATGATGTGAGGTCAATGACTCCACACCATGTCTATTTTCTGTAATGGGTCAAAGAGCCGAGGGGTAATATAAGATATAGGAATGCAAACTCATAGAAATAGGAGAAAGGCAGAGAAATAAGGCATGAAATATGTGTAATGAATTTTTCCTTCTCTCTGATTATCTAGTCCCTCTCTTATACCTTATACTCTTTCTTCAAGTTCTTCTTTCTATTGTCTTTACTTGCAATTTGGTTGTTATTCCTCCATAGTTTTTATACACCGGGAGTTGGATTGATTGTGGGGTTAGTTAGGTGCATTTAGTTTGCACCACCAATTAGATGGGTTCAACTTGGACCATTCTTTTCATGGTTAGATTAGATTATACCACCAAATCTTGCTATGGTCCATCCACACCAAATCAAACTTATTAACTCCATCTCTCTCACTGCAACTCTCTCTCCTGAACCAAAAAGAACTCCTCACTTTTCCATTCTTCTCTCTCCTTTGAGCTTCTTCAACAATGGTGGTTTTTTTTTCTTTCCTCAACAATAGTTCAAAAAATGCAATCTATTTCTTTTTGTTCCTTCATCTTATTTAGCTTTGTGGTGTAACAGAAAGGAATCAATATATTGGATTAAATTTCAGAAACTTCCAGTTCATTGCTAGCTTGAGAATCATTATATTGACTAGCTTATGTTTCTAGAGATCAAACAATGGCAAGGATGTCTAAAATGGATGTTTATACTTCAATATTACTTTTTCTTTTTAGATTATATGTCTATGCATTACCCAGAACAAAAAACAAATTTCTTGTTGTTGATGAACCAAAAAAAAACAAATTATTAATTAACGATGAATCAAGGAAATTTTACATCCAATTAGATTACTTGAGTGCTTCCTGTCACAATTAGATTTTACCCTTTTAATTGAGTGCTAAAACCTCTGAGTTATACCATTACACATTTAATTTTACAATGGTTGGTGAAAGAAAAACATATTGTGAAAAACACCATAGAGAGCACGACGAGATGAAAGAAATAATGTTTGCAATGAGATAATGAGAGAGAAAGGGTTGATGGCTTGTATTTTGTGTGGGTGAACCATAATAAAATATGGTGGGATGGTCAAATCTAATGGTAAAAAAAAGTGGTCCAATTTGGACCAATACTTTAGGTGGTCCAAACTAAAATCACCCTTGGTTGTGATTATATTCAATCCAAATGCAACAATTGTCTTCATTACATTTTCTTTAGAACCTTTGGATTACCATATTAGAATAGATCACAAACACCTGATAATATATACTCCTAGAACAAGTCTTTCATAATCACAAAACTATGGGTACAATTCTTAAGCACACTCCTAATAATGTCGAAAGTGTTCTTCAGGTGTGCAAAATGTATGATCGGTCGTAACTGATAAGATGGTTACCTTTGATAAAGTCTTATCTTTACATTATTGGAAAAAGGGAAGGGGGTACAAATATAAAACTCCCACTGGTGCTAAGCAGCAATTTAAAACCTATATCAAACAGTATTTTTTTATGGGCCTTCCTAAAACCGTAAAAAAAAATGAAAAACACGTGTCAGACAAAAATATCTTGTCATCATTATCGAGAACCTTCTTTTCTTTACACCGCCTAACTAACTTAATCAATCTGGACCGTTGATACAGTTGTTACCAACTAATCCCAGCTGTTTATTTTCCCTATAACTCGCTTTATATAAACCGACATAAACCATTTCTCACATTCACCTAATTTTTACCGCGTGAATCGTTGAATCTCGATTTCGTTGAATCGTTGAAACTCTCTCTTTCGATCTCGATTTCTCTCACTGTGATTGTGAATCGAATAAGGTTAGCTAATTTTCTACTTTTGAATTTCAATTTCTATAATACCTCTATTTGAATTTCGTTTAATCGATTCTGTTGTTTTGAATTTCGTTTAATCGATTCTGTTGTTTTGAATTTCGTTTAATCGATTCTGTTGTTTTGTAGATCTCAGTGGATCTGTTGATTATCGAGGTTTTTTCCCCAAGTTTCGTTGCTACAGATGTGAGATTTGTGTTGAATCAGAGCAATTAACACGAAATTAGTTGCATAATTTCAGATTATTGTAACAATTCTTGAGGAAGTGATTATATTTTGTATCACATTCGAATTCAGAAATTTTTGGTTGATAGAGAGAAAAGAAGGTAGTTGTTGAGTTTGTGTGATATTTGTGAATGGATCTTTGCCATGTCAGGTGCGCTTGCATGGCAGATCCGAAAAAAGTTAATAAAATTGAAGTTATTTTGTTTCTAGAGGGAAGATAGAGAGATAGGTTTGGGGACAATTTTTTTTTATTTGCCCCGCCTCTCTCTCTTTCCCTCTGTTGTGTGTGTCTTGCCTTGTGCGTCTCTTTTTCTATTCTGCTGCTTTCCTTTACTTACTGTTATGCGCAACGCGTACTATTACAAGAATTTTAATTAACAAAAAACCTAATTGGACAAGCAATCCGCAACACGTTGAGGTATGGCTTCAATTGAACTTTAGATATGTTATTGATTACGCTCCATTTTGTTTACGACATGCATGCAATGTTTCCATCAATGAGTTATTTTATTATTTACATCTATATACTACGAAGCACGGACACAGACACAACACACACAAACACCTCTAGTAGAAATTTAATAAAGTGATATAATTGTAAATAATCACAAGTTTTGATGTCGTTGGCCTCTATCAGAAGGATCACAACAGAGTCTATAATATAAACTACCTCCGTCTCTATTTAAGACTGTCAAATAGCCGGTATTTAGAACAAATCACGCCAGTTCCAGGATCCGCTGTTTAGAACAAAGTGTAGTCAAATAGCCGCTAATGTAGTGTTATAGCATAGTGAAATTTGAGCTAATTGCATTTGTTCCACTATCTGCAATTGACAATTATCTTTGAATCTGCACAGTCGAATTGGCCCTGAATCATCTAAATTATCTTGCCGAAGAGGCTGGTGAATACAATAAATTAAAACACAATGCATTTATTTGTTGCCTCATGACCACTTGGACTGTGATACGTATAATCTCAACTTATTTGCCAATTTTATTTGATTTTTCCAGTACATATCTACATGGTTGTAATCATGTTTGATATCCGTATTCATTCAATACTATAACTGTCAACATGAAATGGCAGTTGGGAAGTACTGGATGGCATTTTGATTCTGTTATAAGCTGTTAGATGGAGTTGAACTAGTAATTGGGTTTCCTATGAATGTGGAATTGTATGAACCATTTGTATAAGGTGCCAAAGAGCTTACTTCCTGAAGAGTGCAGATTTTGTTGTAAAAAACTGTCTAGTGTATCCTCAAAGCTCTTGATGTAGTTTGTACTATTTCAAGCATTGTGCGACCTGGAATAGAACTTGTAGAGTAAAATTCGAAGACCTGATTGCTGCTAGAGGATGAAGGTTTCAGGACTGGTCTGCTCAACTCGTCCTACAGTTTTCTGAAGCAGAGAAGGTTGTTCGATGCTTTTTTTGGAGGTATAGGTTTCATCCTGAATGAGTTACAGCCGGCTCATGGCATTTGATCAAGTTTATATTAATTCTTGTTTACTCTCTTTGCAGAATTTGTTGGCGGTATATGTTCGTGTGAATTTCAATTGGCAAGATAAGAAGTCATGGATGCGTGACAAACATAATGTGAGTGAGGTATATACGCAACAACACAAGGTATCTGTGTTATATGGATCTTTGCCATTGCAGGTGCGCTTGCATGGCAGGTCCGAAAAAACTTAAATTGTTCCGAAAAAACTTAAATTGTTTTGATATGTTGGCTGTATATGTCCGTGTGAATTTCAATTGGTGAGATCAGAAGTCGTGGTTGTGTGAGATACATGTAATGTGAGTGTGAAGTATATACACAACCACACAAGATATCTGTGTTAAATGGATCTTTGCTATGTCAGGTGCGCTTGCATGGCAGGTCCGAAAAATCTTAATGAAGTTACAGTTATTTTGTTTTGAGAGGGGAGATAGGTTTGGGGACATTTTCTTTTTATCCCCGCCTCCCTCTCTGTTGTGTCTTGTTCTTTTTTTTTTCTTTTTTCTTTTTTTGTCTTATTACTTTCCTTTACTCTAATATTATGCTCCACCCATAAAATTTCAAGGATTCTAATAAACAAAACCTAATTCAACAAGCAATCGACAGCACATTTGAAGTACACAGTGCGATAACAAGGTACATGGTTATGTTGTTATGATAATATTTGTGGTTTATGACTAAAATTGAAGACCATGGCTGCAATTAAGATAGTCACGAACCACGAGCAATATTTTTATCATTGAGTTATTTTATTATTTACATCTAAGCATATTTTGTGATTTCTAGAAATAATTATTTCTAGAAATAATTGTTTTTTTACAGTGAAAGAATACATTAAGGATATGTATAGTACATTACGGATAAGTTTGAATTCAATCAAGCATAGTTTTGCAATTTTTTCTACTATAATAGCGTGTGCTTGATTTTGTAGTGATACACATTCTACTAGAATCTGATGAGAGCGAGATTACTGTCAATTCAATACTCTATGTTTACTCTAAATTTTGAGAATTTGATCAAGCTGTTGTTTTCTGCAATTTGCGATTGACAACACTAATATCTTTTCTTATCACTCAAAAGCATTAAATCTGTATGTAACAGACTTGAATTGGCATTGAGTTATCCAAATTATGCGACTGGGGAAGCAGTTAACTTACTCAATACAAACACAGATGTATTTTTTTGTTGATTCAAGAGCATTGATACACACATATGCGTGTACTCAACAGCTGACATGAAATGACTTTGAAACTGGTCGGCAAGTAGTCGTTGTATTATAAGCTGCTAGTTGGACTTGTGATTGGGCTTTTTGCGATGTGTCAGATGTTGAATGAAAGCTTGCTAGCTGATGATTGCAGATGGCTGTAAAAAACTGTATCTAAATGTATCTGCACTGTAGTTGTGTTGTTTGTGCTAACTGATAATGTGACCTAGAATAAAATTATTAAGTGAATTCCGAGGATCTGATTGCTACTGGAGGATTAAGGTTCCAGGGTGGGTTTCTACAACTTTGTCCTAAGTTTTGTGAAGCAGGGAGGGTCATTAGATGCTTTATTGGAGGTACTTGTTTTTGCCATGAATGATTGTTTCTAGTTCATGGCAGGCAGTGGATAGTTATATTAATTTAATTTTATTTGGTTTCTTTACAGTGGAGTTTTAAAGTTGCATATCTGCCTACTTCGCTATCAAGCCTCATTTTTTAGATGATGATTTGTTATTTGTTTTGGATGGCTCCATTTTTTTTATCAGGATGAATTCGTAAGTGTTTGAAAACCTTTTGTAACTGACGTTGTCTGATATTTTGCATGCTTTGGAAATTTTTTTTAGTCAGTAGAGAATGTTTTGCATGCTTTGGAAATTTTGTAATAGCATGTAACTTGATATCTTTGGTTTATATTGCATTTTTTTTAAATTTTTTTATCATCAACTTTAGCACTAGGTGAGTATTATGTGATATAGGTTGTCACTGATTTGGCTTCTTAGTATATTGTTCAAAACAAAATTGAATCTCATAAATCTAATATTTGCTAGTCTCCTCATTTCAATGCATTTTAGACAACGAATTTATCAAGTCACAAATTGGAAGAGCTCAATTAGCAAAAGCCAAATAGAGGGGGATATGACGGCTATGAAGCCAAATAGAGGGGGATATGACGGCTATGAAGCCACCAACAGCAATGGAAAAGAGATTTTAAGGTTGCTTTATATAAACGACCCCTTTAACCCGGGGGAGCAACCTCTCCCCTGTTCGTCATCGACAAGACTCCCTGAATAAGAATGACAGGTCTTTTCATTTCAACCTAGGTAAGTAAGGTAGGTTATGGATACTCTGATCATCTCACTGATAAACTAGTCATAACTTATGAAACATTTGAACACTAGTACTTGGAAAAATTTGGTCCCTTTAGGTTACTCTTTTAGATACAACGCTGAACATTAATTCCTTTCAAAGGATACATATTTTGAACTTGAATTATACCAAATGAGTAAATATCAACTAAAAGTTTCCTTAAAATAGTAGCACCATTGAGATTCTTGTGTCTGTTTGCATTGTACATCAGTTCTAATCTAATGATTTTCAATCTGGTCCAGACACTAATCTGTTCTCTTACACTTTCATTACAGGGGCTATAATTTGCTTTATGGAGTAAAATTGTTCAATTTTAGATGTAGTGTAATAACAGGTGTACAATCAACTCAACACAGTCAATGTTACGTAAAGTGCACAAATGTCATGTGTTAGAAGTACTGATGAAATACTATTTGTTATACTGCTCTTTAAGATATCTATGTGTTTTCATGATTTTTTTCTCGGGATGATTTTCATGATATCATTTTTAAAAAAGAATGAATCTTAGGCTTATGATATATAATTTGTTGTATATTGTAATTTTTAAAGTTTAACATACATTTTTTTTACAGATATTTTTTTTTTAGGTGAACCGATAATTATGTAGAACAAATATGGGGACAATAGTTCTCTATATAAACTTAGCAATGCCCAGTTCCCAGGGCTCCATTAAATATCAGATAGAGCCAGATTATAGATTTAGATTTTTGTATTTCTCTTTTGGATATTCTTAACTGCAAACAAAATGCGTTTGTTTGTATTATCTTATTCGGAAAAAATGTGTTTTTCCATGGTCTATTTTTTTTTTTAAGAAAACAGTCGGAGGTGTAAGGTAGATCTCTTTTTCTTTAGTGTATGGTAATTGTTTGGATAAATAGGCAATTTATATATGAACATGCAAATAAACTGGCTTGTGCAGCTATAACTGGCTTTAATGTGTTTTGAAAGTATTTAACCCTCTGATGGATCCATATGCTCATACTGGAATGAGCCCCAAACTACTTCGTATGGGAGATTGGTGGTTCGATTCCACCTGGATCCGACTTATGTCAATCATGTTTTAGCATAACAATTAGCAATCATATTTATCTGTCTGGTAAATCAAGTTGTGGCAGCATGTAATTCAATGGAAAGGCCTAGATACGTGTTCGAGGTGTATGCTATAAGAGAGTTTAAAAGCAGGTTACTTTCACTTTTTGTGAATTCATGTAGAAATGATTTGAAAAAAAAGATGGAAAGTTTTCTATAGCATACAAGGATTGGGTGATGAGAAATCTTATTTAAGTAGTGAAAATCATGAACAATTCTACATGTTCTCTTTTTCTTATTGGGTTGGTATTTTTCACGGGTCCACTGAATATTTGAATACTTGGGCTATAAGGATTGATCGTTTTTAATTATATTTTTTAATGCAGCTCCAGAAGAACATGTATTTTAGGTCTAAGCTGAATGGTGTGCTATCTGAAATTCATGGATCGATGATTAAATTGATACATTAGTACCTCCGTCCCTAAATATAGGACCTTAAGTTAAAAGCACGGGAATTAAAAAAGTTGATTATTGTAGTATTAATTTTATTGACAATTATTGTTTTACAAATTTACCCTTTAGGAGAAAAGATTTGTTATGTTTCCAAGAGTATTTATGTATATATTGAAGAAAAATATGTAACATAAATAGGGTATTGGTGAAGAAATAATTAATATACTTTGAAAATTGAAAAGAGTCTTACAAAAAAAACAAAGAAAAAAAACGCAAATAGATCTTATAATTAGGGTATATGATTGAGAATTACAAAAAAGAAAAATGTTAACGAATGTCTCCAGACTTAATAAGTAAGTATTTATGAAAGTTCTTGTCATTATTGCATTGGAAATCATAATATTGACTTTTTAAAAGAATAATTTTTAAATTTAAAATCTTTAAAAAGTGCTCTTACGACACTAGTTAACATTGATCCATAATAAAATACATTACATTCCCTAAAAAAAAAAAATACATTACTCACTTCTCACAAATAACAAAATCTATACCAAAAATAATTATTTTGGATACTGAGTACTCTAAACTTTTAAAATCATTCTAAAGTTTTAAACTAATTTTCCCAACAACTATTTAGTCCCTCGTTAACAAAATTAGTAGTAGAATAATTAACAAAAGAGTGAAATTTGACTCTTTTATGGTCTAAATGTATGAGTTCAAAGTACTTTTTTTATTTATTTTTTAAAATCAAAAAGAGAAGAAGAATTACTTTTATACCACTACCCTCTGTATTTAACCTCACACGGTTACACCTCAGTCTTCTTATCTTACCACACTACTAGAGTTTCAAAATGAATCACCCTTTCTCGATAACACTTGGGTGACATCTATGACATTGGTCAATCATAATGTCATAATACTTGTGAAAGAGAGAGAATCACAAGCATTGTGACATTGTGATTGACCAATATCACCGATGTCATCCAACTCTATATCACCCAAGTGCTACCCCTTTCTCTTGATGTAGTTGCCTTAACCATTTCTTCCTTCATAGCAAAATTAGTTTATTTCAATTCCAATCCCATGCTTCACAGCTCCATCGTAGCCATAATCTTATTGTTTAACCACTCTCTTTCATCATCTCATGTAGTTTCAGATCTGACCTCTGTTGCGTTGCACTCTTTCATCTATCTATTATCAGGTAAACTCTCGTTTATGTTATGCTATTTCTCTTCAAACCTTTTTATTTCGTGTTTATAATTGATTTTATCTTTTTTTTTACATATGTGCTTTTGAATTGGAATCCAAAATTCTTTACGTTGAATTCATTTTCTATACTGATTGGCGTTTTCAATTCTGTCTTTCGTCACTAACATGTCATCATTTTTTCCAGGGCAAAGGATGAAGATTTCATGTTGTAGAAATTGTTGTGTGATGTCTGCGATTTGGTCTGATGGGTTGCGAGATTTTACTACTTTAGTGACTGTGATTTCCTTGATTAAATGAGGTGTTTTGAAATTTTTCAACAAGTTTAAAATCTCAATTGTTGTTCCTGTGCATTCGGTTTTACTTGGATGATAACACACGAGAGATTTTTCGTGCTTTTGTTGTTGAAAGAAGCATTGACCACACTCTCTTTAGATTTTTGCTCGATTGACTGTATTGTAAAGAGCAGAAGGATCTGTTCCTATGCTATAAAGCTCTATCCTTGTGTTTTCAAGATTTCATTGGCATCGTAGGAAATTGTCTGATTACTAAGCTTGTCCAGAGATCACTGGGCCCAGAGAGAGAATCGCTTCTCGGGTTGCCAAATGGTTGATAAGACTTTGGGATCGTTTTTGTTTGAGCATCATCAAGGAAAAGAATTTTAGAAGGAAAAAGAATTTTAGAAGCGGATATTAGGGAAATAATTTTAGAATTTTAACGGGGATGTCATCAAAATACACTCCCCTGCCCAATATTTTTATCTTGTATATGAATTGCAAAAGAAAAATGCTCGATGGTGCGAAACATTTTCGCAAATATAGCACGAAGCATGTATTTTTTTTTTCTTTCGAAAGGACGAAGCTTGCATCTTTTTTTTTTTTTTTTTGAGGGGAAAGCTTGCATCTTTGTTATTCCCCTAACACTAAGCAAGTACGCACCGTCAAAAACAATCATATATGGTATTTATGTTTTAAATAATAATAATAATAATAATAATTTTAAAATTTGTTTGGTTAGAAATATCAAATAGTTGATAAGATTATAACGGATGACTTTATAGCGGATAGTTAATAAGTTTGTGTATAATTGATAGCGGATAAACAAGCTGATTGAATTTCTAGTGCTTGATAAAGTACTGATTGAACTATCTTATAAATAAAATGATATAAAACTGATATATTTAATTAATTTATTTTCCAATTAAATTTGTAGCGAGAAAGTTGAGATAAATAATAATAAGCTATAATCCTTAAGGTATAAGATACAATTTTATTTTTCAAAATTGTCGAATTTTAAAATAGAGGGACAATATAAATATAGATTGTTACGATATAAAAGTACAAAATTAAGATATGATTCTAAAGAATACATTTAGGATATGTTTGAGTTCAATCAGATATATTTTTGCAAATTTTGTGTGTTCTTTTTGTAGTGGTTACAATTAGACTCTGATGAGAGTGAAATTACTGTCAATTCAATACTCTGTGTTACACTACACAAGTGTAAATTTAATTGAATTTAAAATGTCAAACATACTAATACCCAGTGTCGTTAAATAGTTTGGCTATATAGCAGAATTTAATCAAGCTGTTATTTTTTGCAATTTGTAATTGACAACACTGCTAATACTTTTTCATTACCACTCAAAAGCATTAAATCTGTATAATAACATACTTGAATTGGCACTGGGTCATCCAAATTATGTGACTGAGGAAGCAGTTAACTTACTTAGTGAATACCTTTAATACAAACACAGATGTATATATTTGTCTACTCGAGCATTGATACCTTTAATACAAACGCAGATGTATATATTAGAGCATTGATACACCTGATACTCCAGTTTATATACTTATTTATAAGTGTCTGATATGACCTGAAATGACTGTTGAAGCTGGTCGGCATTTAGCCATTGTATTATATGCAGCTAGTTGGACTTGTAATTTGGCTTTTTGTTATGTGTTAGATGTTGCTGTATGAAACTTACTAGCTGGTGATTGCAGGTGGTTGTGAAAAACTGTACCCAATGTATCTTCATGGTTCTTGTGTAGTTTGTACAATTGGTCAACCTTTTCATACTTTGCACCTTTCTTAAGCATAATCCGACCTAGAATACATTCTATGAAGTGAATTCCTAGGATCTGATTTCTACTAGAGGATTATGGTTCCAAGATGGGTTTCTACAACTTGTCTCACAGTTGTTTTGTGAAGCAGGGAGGGTCATTTGATGCTTTATTGGAGGTATGTGTTTTTGCCATGAATGATTGTTGGTAGTTCATGGCAATGGATATTTGCTTTTCATTTTACTTGGTTTCCTTACTGAATTGTGGAGTTTTAAAGTTGCATATCTGCCTACTTCTCTATCAAGCCTCATTTTTTAGATGATGATTTTGTTGTTATTTGTTCGGGATTGCTCCATTTTATCAGGATGAAACCAATTCCTCTTAAGTGTTTGAAAACCTTTGCACTTAACGTTGCTCCATTTATTTTACTTTAATGAGAACACGGTATATATCTGTTTATTTCATATTTTATTTTACTTTGTCCATGTTAATCTTCATGTGGAGGTTGAGTCTGGTTTTAATAATTATTTTTTAGTCAGAAGAGAATATTTGGCATGCTTTGGACATTTTGTAATAGCATGTACTTACCAACTTGATATCTTTGGTTTATATTGTATCTTTTTTTATTTTTTATTTTATCAATTTTAGCACTAGGAGAATTTGGCTTTTTAGTTTTATAAGTTAATGAATTGACTAGTTTCTGGTGATATTGGGATGTAGTTCTAATTACTTCTGAGTGAGATGATTAGAGTACCTTACTTTCCTTGGTTGAAATGAAAAGACCCGTCATTAGAGTCTATGATATCATGATGGTTCTTATTCTGGGAGTTTAGTTGAGAGGACGATTTCGAGTTTTTGGGTTAAAGGGGTCATTCATATAAAAAAAGAGAACCTAAAATCTCTTTTCCTTGAAATATCAGTGTTTTAACTTCAGTTATGCCAAATGAGAAAATATCAACTAAAAGTTTCCATAAAATAGGAGCACTATTGTGATTTTTGTTTCTGTTTGCATTGTACATCAGTTAGCCAATATTTATTCAATTGAGGAATAAGAAATGAGAATGAAAGAAACAAGAGAATGAAGATGAGTTCTAATTTAAGGATTTTCAATCTCGTCCAGACACTAATCTGTTCTTACATTTTCATTATAGGGGCCTAATTTGCTTCATGGACAGTCAACTTAACAAAGTCAATGATACGTGAAGCGCACGAAATCTTATTTGTTATACTGAGGGATAAAAGTTGTATCTTTCTAAGGTATAATGGGTTATCATTTTTTTTACTTGGGCTGATTTTCATGGTATCAATTTTTAAAAAGAATGAATCATAAATTTAGGCTTGTGATATATAATTTTTTTGTATATTATTTATAATTTTATGTATAACAAATATGGGCACTATTACAATTAACAGTTCTCTATATAAACTAAGGGTGTTTGTTTCAAGTTTAAAAATGACATCCTTGGAAATACATGGTGAGGGAATGGTTTACCCGTGTTTGTTATAAGGTGGAGAAAAACTATTTCTGGATATAAAGGTTCATGGGAATGAAGTAACTTTCCATAACTTCCTTTATTTCCATGTGAGAAGGTGGGGGAATTTGCATTCCCATGAAATCCTACACGGATCTTTTTTTTCAAACAACAGAATGTTGTTCACCCCGCAATCCCTTCTTCTTCATTTGTAACTTCCAATTTTCCCAAGAATGTTGCCAAACACTTTTTTTAAAAAAGATTTAGGTATTAAATTTTCATATTTTCATTTTCGATTCAGTTATTTCTGGGTATAATTTGTGTGTCACTCAAACAAACGGCCCCAAGTAATGCCGAGTTCCCAGTGCTCAACAAATATTGGATAGCAGTCAGGATAAACTTCAAAAAATTCCGTTTTTTTTATCTTGTTAGGGAAAAATGTATTTTTTCGTGGTATGTTTTTCTAGAAAACAGTGGGAGGCGTAAAGTAGCTATCTTTTTCTTTAGTGTATGGTAATTTGTTTGGATAAATAGGTAATTTTTGTGAACATACAAATAAACTGGCTTTTACAACTATAACTGGCCATTTATGTTATTCAATGTGTCTTTGAGCTCGTGTTAATTGTTTAGAATTTAGAATTAGAATTAGAAAGTATTAAACCCTATGATGGATCCATATGCTCATATTGGAATGAGCCCCAAGCTATGTATGGGAGATTGGTGGTTCGACTCCACCTGGATCCGACTTATGTCAATCATGTTTAAGCATAGCAATTAGCTCTCATCTTTATCTGTCTGGTAAATCAAGTTGTGGTAGCATGTAATTCATTGGAAATGCCTAGATAGGTGTATGCTTGAAATCATTTAGAAATGATATGTTTTTTTGATTAGATCATTTAGAAATGATATTGATGTCAAGCTTAATAGATGGAAAGTTTTCTAGAGAATACATGGATTGGTTGGTAAGAAATCTTATTTCAGGAGTGAAAATCACGAACAACTCTACATGTTCCCCTTTTCTCTATTGGGCTAGTATTTTTCATGGTTCACTGAATATTAATTGAGTACTTGTGTACAAGTATTGATCGGTTTTAATTAGACTTTTGAATGTTTTTTAGGTCTAAGCTGAATGTTGACCATCTAAGACATCTGTAATTCATGGATTGATGCCGCTGCCATAACCATTTCTCCCTTTACAGCCAATCCTTGCCATAATCTTATTGTTTAACCACTCCCTTTCATCATCTCATGCAGTTTCAGTCAGATCTGACCTCTCTCTGTTGCGTTGCACTCCTTCATCTATCTATTATAGGTAAACTCTCGTCTATGTTATGTTATGCTATTTCTTGTCAAACCTTTTTATTTTGTGAAACTAGAACCATATTCGTGTTTATAATTGGTGGTAGTAACAAATACGGTGGATTTTTGAATCTATTGATTTAACCTGTTTTTTACATATGTGCTTTTGAATTGGAATCCAAATTTCTTTCTGTTGAGTTCATTTTCTATACTGATTTGCGTTTTCAATACTGCCTCTCGTCACTAACATGTCATCATTTTGTCCTTTTTTTTTCAGGGCAAGGGTTGAAGATTTCATGTTGGAGAAATTTGTTTTGTGACGTCTACGATTTGGTCCGATGGGTTGCAAAATTTCACTACTTTACCAACTGTGATTTCCTTGATTAAATGCAGTGTCTTCTCCATTATTGAGGAGGAACCAAGTCTTGATAAAGAGCTAACCGCGGAATAAGTCTTAACTACACGTGAATATATGCTCTTGCCGTCGATTGTTTTAAGCTTCTTATTGATCCAGAGTATACACCAATGGGAAAATACAAATTGGAAGCCTCAGATTCGGCAGAGTTATGAGATGAATAGTTCAATTTATTAAGATGTCAATTCTCATTTGTTAGATAAAATTCTTCCCCAAGGTAGTGTGTAAACATCAATTGATCGTGCTCAATTGATGTCTCTTGGATATGTCTGGATAGAGAGCTAACCGTGGAATAAGTCTCAACTGCAAGATATGCTCTTGCTTTGTCTTATGGAACCATATGCTTTTGTTTTGTCTGAACCCCAATTAAGATGCCTATAAGGTTTTCTTATAAGGTTTTTCCATGTACCATATACACTTATTTTGTGATAGATCCTGGTGCTTGATGATTATGTAAATGTGAAATAGTAGTAGATACTGAATAACAATGGAACAAAGCCTGAGGATTGTAACTTCCAGCAAGGCAGTTATTATTGAATTAAGAGATACTATGTGTAACGGGGCAATAAAATTTTGCTTAATATTTTATTCTTTTATACTAATATGATAAACAATGTGTTCTAGCAAAAATAGTTAGCTATCAACAATGTGTTAATCTAAAAAAATAAAACAGTAAATAACATATTGTTGTAGGGTGCACCTTGTTATAATTTTTTTTTTGGTTTAAATAATTGAAATAAGTACTAGAAGTGCGGTTTTGGTAACTGAAATAATAAAGCAACCTACATGAATTAGTCGTTTGGGTGCTAGGCTCAAGACGGCTGCTGAGGCAGAAAAGGAGGATAAGAAGTGATGACCTTGAGTAGTCTGAGTTTATAATCCATTCATATAGTTGTTTCGTGACAATTTTGTTCCAAATTAGTTTTCTTATGAACATGCCAAGTCTTAAATCATGGATCCCTTTGCTTTACTACTATTTTGTGCACCGTTAAGTTTGTTGATTTTGCAAGTGCTATGTTTTGTTTACCTGTTCCAATGCTTACTTTACACACCTTAATTTTTGTTCAGATTAATATGAAGATAACTGATCTTCTCCCCAACACAAAACACTCGCACCCTGCAGCTATGCCCAAAATGCCCCTGTGCTAGTTAACTAGCACAAGTGTAAAATAATGCGCAAGTTAAGTGGAGTGACGCAAGTTAAGTAGCGCAAAGTAACTACTTTTTTTTTAATTTATTTACTATTTTCAAATTATGTTATTTACTTTATTCTAATTTATTTATTAAAATTAATTTATTTACGTATTTACTTTATTCTAATTTATTTATGAACTTAAAATAAATATTGATTCGATTTTAGTCATTAAATAAATATAAATATAAATAAAAGGAAATGAACTAAATTAATATTTATTCATTAAAT
>Ga0315914_1001429_pt1 | contig 35599 bp, 13 predicted proteins | sample MpolenodulesMG_FD_203920 | JGI IMG/M metagenome (GOLD analysis project Ga0315914, IMG submission 203920) | Medicago polymorpha root nodule microbial communities from Los Angeles, California, United States - elongated nodules | ecosystem: Host-associated > Plants > Roots > Nodule | place: USA...
CCATAAACCACAACAACACTTCACCATTTTTTTCAAATACCAAAAACTAATAACAGAATTCACAACAATCACACAAAAAATCAAAAATAGAAAGAAGTAGATACTTTGCATCTAATACTGAAAAAGCTGAACCGAGATGGCGAAGTCCTTTAGAAAGATATTCGATGTGTTTATCTCGTTGCAACTCCAACCTGAAACGTGAAAACGAAGATAAGTACAACTAACCTAACTAACTCTTAACGACCTATTAACAAATTTTATATGATTACTGGCAGGATCTACCAGATAGCATCCAATAAGTCTAGCATAATGCAAAATTTGCGCCCACAAAAGGGGAGCAAACCACGCAGTAGAGCATGCATAATTTAAACACCAGAAACAACACACGTTGAGTTGACACGTCGACACCGGATATTTTTGAGATAATGACATAATTGTATGTAATGACATCGTTTTGGTGTTGGACACTTGCACGTGTCACACACTGGACATCCCTTGGATCAGAAATGTCAGTGGTATAGAGCTAACAAGTATAACTAATTTAACTAATTCTTAACTACCTATTCACAAACTTATTTTAGAAAATGACATAATTGAATGTAACATGTTTCGGTGTCAGTCCTACTGAGATAACAAGTATAATCACAAACTTATTTTAGAAAATGACATAATTGAATGTAACATGTTTCGGTGTCAGTCCTACTAAGATAACAAGTACAACTAATCTAACTAATTCTCAAGTCTTTTTATTATTATTTTAAAGTCAAACTAACTCACCGAAATTGGTACCAGGGATAGAATCGAACTTGAGACCTTGAGAGGAGAACACTCCAAAGTCCCAAGCCAACACCACCAAACCAACCCAAGCGGGTTCTAATTCCCAAGTCTTAACTACCATCAACAAACTTATTTTAGAATATTACATAATTGAATGTACTGACATGTTTCAATGTTAGGACACAGCTTCGATCAAAAGTGTCGATCCTACCGAGATAACAAGTATAACTAATCTAACTAATTCTTAAGTCTTAACTACCTATTTCCAAACTTATTTGACAAAATAGTATAATTGAATGTAATGACATGTTTCGGTGTCAGCCAATTACATGTGCTAGACACAAATTCGATTAGACATGTCACTGGTGCTACAGAGATAACAAGTACAACTAATCTAACTAACTGTTAACTACTATTATTATTTGGTGTCGGACACTTACACGTGTCGGACACTGAGACACGCCTTTGATCAGAAGTATCCCTGCTACTGAAATGACAAGTATAACTAATCTAACTAACTCTTAACAACTATGAACAAAGAGAAAATTATAATAATGAAATTTAATTTTGAGATTGAAAATTTGAGAAATTGAGAACGAAGAGAGAGAGAAGATAGTTACATGAGGGATTGAGCGTTACGAGGAATAGTGGAGAAGAGTTGATAAATCTGAAACACTTGTGATTCTACTATCCATTGATCTCTTTGACTCACTGTCGGAGAAGGTGGTGTCTCCGCCGCAGATGAAGGTTCCATCGGTTACACCGTCGGTGCTTTCTGGAACTGACAGTGTAAAAATTGAACAGAAAATTAAGCTTCTTTGTTTTCTCATTTAAGAGATTTGGGCCTGTAAACATTTGTTAATCTTTCAGGCCCAACCTAATGAAAATTGCATTTTTGACTTCACTAGGTTTCTAAAAACACATAAAATTTTCAGAATTGCCTCCGACTACCGTTGGCGCCCAGCTGCAGTTAACCACCGCTGACTCATCTGCATTTAAGTTCGGTTTCTGGCAGAGCATCAATTACGAAACTTTGCACATCTTCTATATGTATTTTTATAGAGGTGTATGTAAAGTTTCGTAGCATTCCGACTAAGTCTCGGTTTATTTTGATTTTTCTGAACTGCGCAAAATCGCTATTTTTTTTTCAAGTGCGAGTCCAGAAAAGTGTCCTAGAGGTTGAATTTATTTCAAGATTTTTTGCACTCACGTTTAGAACAAAACAATAACATCTTCCACAAAAAATTCAAATTTTTCGACAATTGAAGGATTAAATATGAATTTTTAACGCGCCTAAAACTCAAGACACCAAAATATCAAAACATCAACTTGGAAATTGAAATTTGTGCTTTTTTTTTTTTTGCAAACACCTCTATAAAAATACATATAGAGAATCTGCAAATTTACGTAGTATTTAGACTAAGCCTCAATTTATTTTGAATTTTTTACTGAAACACGTAAAATCCCAATATTTTTCCAACTGCGAGTTTTTTCATCATTTTTTACACACATGTTATGGACAAAAAAAACATTTCCCAAAAAAAATTAGAATTTTTCGACAACGGATGGATTAAATATGAATTTTTAATGCGCCAAAAACTCAAGAAACCAAAATATCAAAACGTCGTCCTATAAATTGAATTTTGAGCTGGTTTTCTGCAGACAGCTCTATGAAAATACATATAGAGGGTCTGTAAAGTTTCGTAGAATTCCGAATAAGGTTCAATTTATTTTGATTTTTTTACCGAAGTGCGTAAAATCACAATTGATTCTCTTCCCGGAATTGCACTTAAGTGCAGCAAAGCCAATTGTAGTTAACTGGAGCTGAAGCCAGCGGTAGTTAACTTATACCGGTTTGCCAACGGTAGTTAACTACCACTGGATGCATTTTAGAATTTTCCATGTGTTATTAGGAACTTATTGATGTTAGAAAAGCAATTTTCCAACCTAATCATGACTTGTATTTTAAGGGCACCGTTAAAACTCATCTTTTTTTACGGTAAAGTAAGTGACAAATATCACTCGAACGTTTTGAAAAAAAATCACCATAACTTATACACATTTGCGATATTTAGATTTGAATATGAATGAAGATGTTTAACCTAATAGATTCACGTTGTCAGTTAAATTATATGTTTCAGATGTAAAAAATGTTTGATATGTTGAATATGAGACCAAATTCATAATGCATCAATTCTTTTCTTTTTTAGGAATAATGTATCACTTCTCTTTACTCAATTTATATATTGTTTTTTTGGTCAAACTCAATTTATATATCTTTTAGTCAAGATTTGATCTTTCGTTCGTTGTCAATAAAAAAATATCTATTACCGTATTAAATTTCTTTTATTTGTAAACGAATTGGTAGACATCACCAAAAATTCGCACGCACAATTGTAAGGTCTTAAAGTTCGAACTCAAATGAAAGTCTTCAGTCTAGCGATATAGACATTTTTCGTTTAGGCTAAACTTTATAGACTATTTATATATTTTAACTTTTTTTAACAAGGCAAAATGTAATAATATATTAACACAAAAAAGGAATCTATCTAGCACAAAACGTACCGGACTAGAACATCAAAGTCTTACATAAGTAACAACTAGAAAAAAAACCAAAAAAGTAATAAATTATCCTAAACAAAAGGCCTACGACACCAACTATGATAGTCAAAAGCAATATGAGCAAATTTTTCCTTCCGCCGCTAGTAAGAAAACACCTTAATTTTGTCCAAGAGGTGATAATTAGAGCTTTCTTTATTATTAAAAATGATGTCGTTCCAATTTTTCCAAATAACCAACGTACAAAAGAACCAAACTAAGTGCGTTATAGTCCGCTGTGATTTTGTAAAACATGTCAAGATAGCAAACTGGACAAAATGATCTGCAATTTCAGATGAATCAACCAATGAAATATCAAACCAACTATGAACGAGATGACAAAAAGAACGGAAAATGTTACACATCAAGAATAAATGGTTTGTTGGTTCATGATTTCCGCCATTTTTTTTTATGATGATATGACTTTTTTAGGGTGAATAATAATTCATTTTTATTTCTTATTTTGGTAATGGTTGAGATTAACTTTGCTCTTACTAATGTCAAATCTCTTTTACATAGACTTGACCCCAACAAAATTAAATTTTATATATAATGAGATGATGGCAACACAAATAAATTCAAAAAACACAAAGATACAAAAGACAAAAGAGAAAACAAATGCAATATTTAATAGTAAGAGTGACACATAGGCAATGAAAGCAACACTTTACATTACAAGTCGATAGTGAGAACTCAATTGCTTTTTTGTTTCCATAAAGAGTGTCTCTAAAAATATATAATGAAAGTCAATTATTACTCAAATAATTCCAACTTTACTAAAGCTGGTCAAAGTTTATCTACCTATTTATTTGGTAGAGGCTACGGTGGGAGACCTCTTTAGGTCTCCTACAACAGGAGACTTGAATTTTATTTTTTCTGTAAAATGTATGTCAACTATTGGATGTAGTTTAAATTTTTTTGAATGGTTGAGATTTGTAGGTTATATGACCCAATAGGATTGTACTATTTAAACATCTATATTCATTTTAAATTTTTTTATCTAATTATAATTAGTAGATCTTTTTAAGTTTTTTTCGTACGTTACGTCCTTTAAATTATTTAATTGTAACAAGTTTATATTTAAATATTTTTCGTATCATTTAGATCCTTTAAGTTATTTAATTGTAACTTTTAGGTCTTGAATAACTTGCATTTTTAAGATCTAAAATCCATAAAATTGTTACGGTTAAATAACTTAAATGACCTAATTCGTACGAAAAAAACTTAATAGACCAACTTGTTACAATTAATTAACTTAAAAGACCTAAGTAGTAAAAAAAACATAAATTACCAATTTATTATAATTAAATAACTTAAAGGACATACGATGTAATTTAGTCTATTTATTCAAGAGAAATGATATTTGTATAACCATTTTGTGATAACTTTCTCTCTCATACTCACATATGTTTTTACTTTCTCTTTCTATTGATTTAGTTTACATGTCAATACCTACTTTTTCTTTGTAAATTTATTGTTGTCTCAAAAGTTATCACACAAATAGTTGTTCAAATAACACATATCTTTTTTCAATTAACCACTCCTATTTAATTATTTGGACTTTATTTTTACTTGATGGGTAATATATAAGACACTGATTTTTTGTTACTGTGATTAACTACGGTGATTTTTTTAATTATAATTCATAGTAATTACAGTTAATTATTTTTCCTACCACGACTAGATTATTTAACACATAATATAATAAAAAAGATCAAAACCGGTAATATTCAACAAATATTATAGTGAACTACCAAAGAGGATATGGATGTTAAATTAATTAATATGAATTTCCAATATTGACCCTATAATATTGATACCTACAAATATGTAAATAAATTATTAAAAGTATTACTGTAAAGAGGAATGATATTTTTACATTCAATTTTTATCAACTTTTCCTGACAACATTAACAATAGGGAGAGAAAAAGGAAGAGAGAGAATAACAGTATAATGAGAGTATGAAAGAGAGAATTATCACAAAAGTTGTTAAAAAATAGATGTTCAAATATCATTTCTCTCCTATAAAACATATTACCTCCTACAATAGGTAAGAAATAGTACAACAACCTCCCAAAACAAAGTTATCCTTTAAAAAAAAAAACAACTAAAGTTACATCTCCTACTTTGTATGACCTATCTTGCTTTCTCACCATAGACGGCACCTATTTATTTGCTTCCATTTATTTCTCTCATGTGAGATTAAAATTGAATTTCAATTTTGTACATACACTATTAATTTTAAATTTATCATAAAGAGGTATGGTCTAACAAAGAATATAGATTTTTATGTCATATTGAAAAATAGTTGTACTCATATCAACACTAATGCAGTAAAATCATCAGAACTTCACAGTCAAACATCTTTTGACGAAAGTATAACTAAGATGGATAAACTCATTCAAATTTTTTATGTTACACCTCATCCACACGAGCCGATTGAGACTTATTGTTGTTGTTGGGACAATGAGAACTGAATAAATCATTTACATATATTTACATTAATTAAATTAAAAAAGCAAGAAAGGGAGAGCAGTTAGAAAGGGTAAAGCCTTCCTCACTCAGGTTAAGTTAAGCAGTCTTTCACTGTTCTGACTGCCCCTAATATCTTTCAATTTTTTTCTATATAAACCCCCCTCTTTACTCTTCACACTTCACATTAACCATTTTCTTCTTCTCTTTAATTATTTCAGTTTCATCACTTTCATTGAAACAAAAATTGTTTGAAAATGGCTATGAAACGTGCTACTTCAACCTTGATCACTGCTTCTTCAAAGATTTCATCACTTTCTTCACCTTCTTCCATCATCACCAGAGACCTTCATGTAAGCTCAATCTTTTCATGCATCTTAATTTCATTCAATCATTTGGCAATTTGTTTACTCATCTTTTCATTTTTCTTGATCATTTTTTAAGCAATCATTAATATTATTAACAATTCAATTTATCTAAAAATGATAAATTAAGAACTCAAAAGAAGGTTTGGTTTGATAATTGATCTGGTATATGTCAATTTTCTTTGCTCTTTCTTGCATGCATCGTGATGATCCGTGACATTCACGCGATGTCAGTATGCCACCATCTTGTCTCCATCAATAGTCAACACTTGTCACATAGAGTACTCGTCAAACTTATCTTAAAAAAAAACTATATTCAAATACATCAATTAATCCTTTTATTTATACATCAATTAATCTAAAAGAATATATATGTTCATAATAAAGTTAGTTTAGTTGGTAGGGATGAGGTTAGTTCAGTTGGTATATTGCATGTTATATGTAAGGGGCTGGGGTTCGAACCCCGGATACTCTATTTTTCTATAATTAAATTGTGTGAGCTCTAGTCACTAGACTACTTGACATAAAATATGATTAATAATTCTCTGAGTCTCAAATTATACATCGCTTTAGAATTTTTTTTTTTTTATCTCAATGTCGCTTTAAAAAAAAAGAAAGAGAAATCAACATTTATTTCACCTTTTAAAAATGAGTCTTAATGGTGGTTAATGAGAGAGTGAGTGTTAGAGATACGGATAAAAAGAGTGTGTTCTTAGTGTTCCATTTTATATTTAATTAAGGGTCTTGCTAAACCAATGCTCCGGACAATGGTTAAAGAATAATTTTATGAAGAATAATTTTAAATTTTAATTTTTAATTTTAATTTTATATTTAATTACACAATTTTTTATAATAAAATTGTTTGTTTTACTTGTTTAACCAATCCTCAATGCTCTAGTATACTCTTTAGAAAAAAAATCACATTTTTGAAAATTAAATAATTATTTTTAGAAGTTGTCATCCGTGCATTATTTTTTTAAGGGTCATCCGAATATTATAATAAATCACTTTTAAAATTTAAAATAATCACTTTAAAAAGTTTTTATGAATATAAAATAATCACTTTTTCTAATTAAATAAAATAATAATTATATTATAAGCTTCTTGTAAGTACTTATGCTAGAAGAGAAGTCCACATAAGCTCTTCCAAACCCCCTTTTAAATTGTGGAATAAAATTGGTGTAGGGTACACTATCCATTAATTATTAAATGTGTGCAACCCTACATTAGTATAATCATTATACATGTCCAGGACACACTAGATTTTCGGTGTACTAAAATAATAATGTTAAAAAAAAATTATCCAATGAAATTAAATTCTATGTACAATTTCACCTAAAATAACAGTTTTAGTAGTTTTATTTATGCTAGTTTTATCAGGACAGGTTTATTTGTAACTCTAACAATTGTTAATTAGAACAAAATAAGTCGTCAATTTCCTTATGTTTCATTCTTATGTACATCCTTCAAATGTAATTTTTTTTGGGGGGAAATCTGGTGTTGCTATTGCCCACCATGGCTTATACCGGATCCGCCCATGTGTTATAGTGAATTATTCATATTATATATTTAGATATGTTTTTGTAATTTTGATACATTTAAGAATTATAATAACAACGGCTCATACATTCAGATATCAAAATGGTTGTTAACCCTGTCTTTATGTATACTTGTTTTGTTCTTTGACTTTCTTTTCTTATGCATTGCCATTTTTTTTTTCGGTTGTTGAGAATAGGCCTCTGGTGGAAAGAAGAAGATTGTAGGTGTGTTCTACAAAGGCAATGAGTATGCTTCCTTGAATCCCAATTTTGTTGGATGTGTTGAAGGAGCATTAGGTATACGCGAGTGGTTGGAGTCACAAGGACATGAGTACATTGTCACTGATGACAAAGAAGGACTCAATTCTGGTTAGCATTAAGCCAAATTAATCCACCCTCTTATTACGTCTATACAGTAATTAAACTTTGGTGGTGGCCGGGGTTTGAACCTCGGGCCTTGCATATATTATGAATTTAAACATTTTTTCTGTTAAACGTTTTACTTGAATACAAGAATATGCAGATAATATCTCAAGTTTGTGATTGCGTGAACTGATGACTAATTATTGTCCTGTTGCCAGAACTTGAGAAGCACATTCCTGATCTAAATGTCCTGATATCCACACCATTTCACCCTGCCTATGTCACTGCGGAAAGAATTAAAAAAGCTAAGAATTTAGAGCTGCTTTTAACCGCCGGCATTGGTTCTGATCACATTGATCTCAATGCTGCGGCTGCTGCTGGTTTAACCGTCGCAGAAGTCACAGGAAGCAACACTGTGTCGGTTGCTGAGGATGAGCTCATGAGAATTCTCATTCTTGTGAGGAATTTCTTGCCTGGTTACCATCAGGCTATTACCGGGGAATGGAATGTTGCTGGCATTGCACATAGAGCCTATGATCTTGAAGGAAAGACAGTTGGAACGGTTGGTGCTGGACGAATCGGGAAACTTTTACTCCAAAGGCTGAAACCCTTTAACTGTAACCTTTTATATCATGATAGACTTAAGATGGAACCTGAATTGGAGAAAGAAATTGGAGCTCAGTTTGAGGAGGATCTTGATGCTATGCTTCCGAAGTGCGACATTATTGTTATGAACATGCCTCTCACTGATAAGACAAGGTATAATTTTAATACTAATAGCATTCTATTCAAGCTATTTTTGACACTTGAAATCTGAAGTCTATAAGGGAATTCATAGATGTGTGTGAGTATGTATTCCATGCGTTGAGTATTCAAGCTTACGGTTAGAGATCATAACCACTGCTTAATACTACTACCTAGTTTACAAGATTACCTCTATCAACTTATTAGTAAACTATGAGTATTACTCAAAACTACGAGTCATACTCAACAACAGTGACTGATTTTATTTTTATTTTTTGTGATTCAGAGGATTGTTTGACAAACATAGAATTGCGAAGTTGAAGAAAGGTGTCTTGATTGTCAACAATGCTCGTGGAGCACTTATGGATACACAAGCAGTTGCTGATGCTTGTTCTAGTGGACACGTTGCAGGTAATTCTTAAACCAGCTGACATAAAATGTGTTTCCAAGCAAAACAAAAATCTATGTTTGAAGTAATGTAACACCTGAGTTTCATCTTATAGGTTACAGTGGTGATGTTTGGTTCCCACAACCAGCTCCAAAAGATCATCCATGGCGCTACATGCCTAATCATGCCATGACTCCACATATTTCTGGAACCACCATTGATGCACAGGTAGTTTATCTTCGACAAAATTACGTCACTCCTTTATCTTAATTTCTAGTTTCCGAGTTATTCCTTTAATTCTTTCTCTCTTTTTATTTTAGCCTCACACTTGCATGCATGTTCTTAAATGATAATTGTTAGGCAAACTGTAGGGCCATATACTAGGAAAAATGTAAACAATTACGTAGCACAGACATTTCATATTGTAGGCGTGTCTAGTGTCCAACATGTGTCGGTATTTGATACTGACGCATGTGGTAGCATTCAATTATTCTATTTTCTCGAATTATTACCGATGCTTGTGTCGAAATCCAAAAAACTGTTTTAGAAAGCCAACATTATGTCAACATTGTTAATGTTCTAGACTATGCATACATACCCCTTTTGTTTGGCTAAGTTCATTGATTATATTTTCTCCATTTTGTGTGTGTGAAATACTGATGATGATGATTGAAACTTGTCCAGTTACGTTATGCTGCTGGAGTCAAAGATATGCTAGAGAGGCACTTCAAGGGCGAGGACTTTCCTGAACAGAACTACATTGTGAAGGAGGGTCAATTGGCAAGCCAATACCGGTGAATGTAGTATCGAAGACTGGTTCTGATTTCGGAGTCTTGTGTTTTTAAGGCCAACGAATTACTAAATAAATATATCTTCGGCATTGTAATAATGTACTCAGCTTTGTTGAGGTTGAAACTTGTTTAATAAAACTGAAATGGACACAAGTATGATTCTTGTGTTTTTTCTGAATTTGAATGTTCTGTTAGTAATTAGTGTGTGTTTGAGTTAAGCATTCAGTTACTCTTGGTAGAATGTGAATTTAAACAATTCAACCTTTGAATTGAAAATATTTAACTGATATAATCCACGAGTCACTACATTAGCTTGCCTCCTGGTGAATTCCATTATAGAGCTTGGACAATATCAGGTATTAAACCGGATACAACTTTTTGTTACATAACCCAACTCAGATGATTCAAAAGTATGGGTGTTAAAATGATCTATCTATGAAGCACAAACACAATTTAATGTAATTGTATGTGTAAGTGTCATGTCGACACATGTGTCAAACGTCAAACACGTCTTTGATCAAAAGTGTCAGTGCTTCAGAGTCTACTACTTACTACTACTTTAGAATCTAGTGATTTTCATGTCGGTAATATGTCTTTGATCAGAAATGTCAGTACATCAGAGTCTACTAACTACTTTAGAATCTAGATTAAAAATCACGTTATCAACTCCCATATCTCTAATTCAAAAGAATAGCTTGCAACAGGCTTGTTTCAGCAACTTGAAGCTTGGACAAATTTTTATTATAAAAATGGGTTTCTCTAACCTATGCAACATTGCATAGGATAAGGTGGAATAAATGTACCACTTTTTTCAAAATAAACTATCATATTAATTATGTTTTTCATGAAAAGTGATTTTTTTCTCTATCTTATTAATCATTCTATTTTTTTAATAACTTCATCTTACAACTTCAAAGATTATTTATACGTAAAAAATGCATGGAAAATTATCCATGACACCTTATGCAACTGCAATTCTTTAGATGGATCATAAATTGTTTTTTAGGAAATCCTTCACTGTGACAAAAAAATATTTCATAAAATATTTCATATGTATCATCCCATTTTTCTTAATAAATTCACCTTTGCATATTGAGAACCCACTCCTTTCGGCATAATTATCATAAAATCTAAAAGCTTTCTCATTTAGAAAACACAAATATATGCTTGTGTGCATACGTGCATTATTGACATGGTTATTGTATGTTTTTGTACGTGAAAGAAATTGAATTGCATGTTTGAGTCAAGATGCGTATGAGAAAATTGTTAGATATAATTATAACAAATGAAATATAATGGTTTCTTAAAATGAGAACATATAAGTTTTGAGATGAGAACATATGAATCATACTAGAAGTCAATTGACAAAAAGGTGAAAGCAATTAAGAATAAGAACATATGAGGGAAAACGTGAAAGAAGTTGAAAAAAAATGTATATGTATAACTTATTGTGGTATAGCTACCATATGAGAATAAATGGATGAGTTTTGTCCACTTGTAGGGCCTTTCCTAGCATTTTAGGGGCCTTAGGCATAGAATGAAAAAGGGCTCCTTACATAATTTTTTTAGCTCTTTGTTGTGATTTTATTAGTTCTTCATTTCATTTTTTTTTCTTTCTTTTCATTTCCAGATAAATATTTTATGTAAAGAACTGTAACACATGCAAAGTAGACTGAAATTTTAGCATTTGAGAATAATAACACAAAAAAAAGTAAACAAAAAAATTATGGTGGACCACATGATCATAAGTGTGTCTTATATGATCTTGCATTATAAAATTCAATTCTGCAATCTTTTCAATCAATCTAAGAAAGTTGACACTATTATATTAATATAATTTATTTTTTTTATCCTCTAAATAAAAGATTAAAATTGATTTCTCAAGTTGACCCCTTTTCTACTAAAATGTTGTTTATTTTTTTATGAAGATTCTCGCAATTTCTTGGATAATAAATATTACCAATATTTTTATAATTAGTGAGACACGTTATTAGGAACAAAGGGCCCAAAAAAATCTCATCAATTTATTGAATAATAAATTTCTTGACACATAATTAGAAACAAAAAATCACATTTTTTTTAATAGGGAGGGTGTATATAGAAATCTATTTTTAATATGGGAGTATATATAGCAAATCACATTAAAAGGGCCGAAAATTAAACAGATCAGCCCATCATCTTATATTTGACAACTAAGTAGTCGGGCCTCTTAATGAAATTTGCTAAACATACCCCCAAAAAACTAATTTTTGCTATATGTTACAGTTGAGTTTCATCTTATAGGTTACAGTGGTGATGTTTGGTTCCCACAACCAGCTCCAAAAGATCATCCATGGTGCTACATGCCTAATCATGCCATGACTCCTCATATTTCTGGAACCACCATTGATGCACAGGTAGTTTATTTTTCGAGAAAATTACTCTATTTGTCCCTTATCTTAATTTCTAGTTTCGAGTTAGTTGTTTAAACTTTTTTTTCTCAATTAGTCTCACGTGTTCTTAAACGTTAAATTTGAGAAACACATTGCACTGTCTACAAGGAGAAATGCAAGCATGTCACGTGCAGATTTGGATTGTTGCATTCACACATTCATCTTTGGCCATTGGATCAAGATCAGACATTTCAGATTTCTGTGCACATTTTAGTTTTTTTAAAAATTTAAGGTATTGGGCTTGAGCTCTGGACCATCCGATCTCGATCCAATGGCCACTGATGTGCTGACTGCTTGAATGCATGAGATTGTGTCTAGAGACAACAAATCCATCACAGGCACAATCTACACAATCTTGTTCGTCAATTGTGGCGCGAATAAGAATCCCTAAGTAAAAACAAAACAGTTGATTAAAAATGGAAGACTACATTTTCTTGACATTAGCATACCCTTTTCTTGACTACAAAGAAGTGTGTGAACTTCTACTTTGATATTGTATACCTCAAAAAAACTCACTTCATATTTGTTTTTCTTTTGTTTTTATCAAATTGATACTGTATAGGTTACTTTCTCTACATTGTGAGAACGAAGAAGTGTGCGAACTTCTACTTTGATAATGACGGCTTCAACTTCGATCACTTTCAAGTTTCGATAACAAATAAATTGCATTTGAGAAACTATTTTCTAACTTTGTTTTACACATTCATGTGCCTATAATCCCAAGTTTTACAACATCTAGTATAACATTCACTGTTTCCCCTATGAGTAGCCAAAAGGCTCAAACGCCTTGCTTTAGGAAATATAATTCCATTCAATGCATTATATGTCAAAAACAACACATGTTTCACTTAGCTAAGTATTACTATTTTGTTTGAGAAAGTTAAGGTCTTTCATTTGCATTTCAACAGCTTCCTTTGATAGAGGCTTAGCAGCATCTGGAATATAATCCATACCTCCATCTTCTACTTTTTCTGCCATCTCTTGAACCATGCGTCGGATCTCTTGTTTTTGAACAGACGGAAAAACTGAACTAAGTATTGTACTCAGCAATCTCTCATCTTCTGTCTCTATAGGATCCTTTCCGAAGCAACAAACATAGATTGCATCAAGAGCCTTCTCGACTCGAACCTCCATCGGAACAGCGGGCGGTGCACCTTTTTGTCTTGCCCTTCTCTATAGTGGTCAACATAAATTTCCCAGTTGTTAGAATAGGAGCATATAGATAATCAACTTAGTCAAGTGCTTATAACACAAACACATACCATATAAGTGCTTATGTTTAAGCTATTTTTTCAACCAAAAGGTAAAATAAAGTCAAACTGTTTTCATAAACTATCTTGGAGAGCTTATGAAAATAAGGTGAAAACAGCTTATGGACATCTCATAAGTTGTTTCCATAAGTTCTTCAGAACAGTTTTACAACCACAAATGCTTCTATCAGTAGATATACTCAAATAAGTCAATGCAAACAGGCGGGAAGTGCAATAATATTTGTCATACATTTTGGAATTCCTTTTCCTCTTCTCAAGCTATCAAGTTGATTACATGTAAAGCAATTTTTACTATAATAAGTGGCTGAAACTATATCTAGCAGAATTCATTATGATGGAATTCTATCAAGGAGTATCACAATCTTTAGACCCTTACCCTTCCTACTAGTTACAAATGGACATCTTTACTATGTCAATATGATAAATGGGGCGCGCCAGAATTGTAATCCAACGCAATATTTTTGATACTTGTAATTTAGCCTGGTTTATAGAATCAGTATACAGGGTTGCAGGTTAGACTAAAAAGAGAGATATTCCATATTCATTGTATCACTAATTTTGAAACTCTTAGAACTTGTATGAAGATATACGAATAATTGAGCTGTGATATTTACTGTGTTTACATATTTGGCTTTATAAAAATGACACAATATCTGTCTGTTTTTCCATTGTCTACCAACCTAATATAAGTTTGAATTCATCCCTTTGAATATAACAACGTTAAAACTTTTGAGGAATAACTTTACCACACATTATGATCCTACCCGGTTAGAGAGATTAGTCATTGCAGTTGCGCGTAGTGGATATTCATTCGGTTCACAAAAAAAAAATACATTTGAACAAACGCAACAAGTTCGACTTCTCAAAAACTAAGGTTTTGAATGAGTGTAAAGCCAAGTAAGAGTGAACACAAACATGTCATCTTTACTGATATAGTTTCTTTTCAAATGCAATATGATACTAAAACCGAGTAAAGCTTTCAGAGATGGAAAATAACCTCTCTTGCTTCATCCATCATGGCTATGAAAGTCTGTTCTTCAAACTCAATGTCGTTCGAGATCCGAAGCCTTCCGACTCCTTCCAAAATCTCCTCAGTTTTTAGAAGACCTGCACCAATAGCTGCTAGCCAACAGCATAGCAGAACATAGATAGGATCCCCTGCCTGATCCCCTGCCTACACACAACAAATTAACACCAAGTTAGACACACATTCATACTCATCCATTTCTATTTAAGCACATGAAAACAAAAATCTAATACCACAAAAACTATTTCAAGAATAAAAAGCAAAAGAAACAATTGATTAACCTTCATTCATTTTAAGGTAAGGTTAGGTTGAATTTACAACATTAAATAACTCAAACTAGTCTCATTAAGTTTGACAACTACAAATACCAAGATTCATATTTGATTGTGGGATGGGAATTAAACAGTTCATCATCAATTTAAAGCTTAGATAGTTTGAGTTTTTGAGCATGTATTCAAGCTCGTTTAAGTATACTTAACTCTATAAAAAACAAGATGCTAAAAAAATAATTGCCAAATGCCAACCTTAATCAAATTATAAGATTACACACAGAAAGCATTTTAAGGACAAAAACAACCTCATAAATTTAACTACAAGAAAACACACAAGCTTCAAAATTTGATCATGGGGTGTGTTCGAATATCAAATCAGGTTCTGAAGTAAGAAGGTAAACGCTATTGATTAGAGAGTTCGGCCAATTGTGCCTATATTTCTGACAGTAGAGTGACTGTTATACTTTTCTATTATGTAGTGATTTATGGTTACAGGGTACAAAACTTTGTTGAAATACTACGATCCAGTTTACCACTGAACCGTTCCAGGGGGTTTTACCCCACACTCCCAACCCTCCTAGTTGATACCCAACTAACGAGTGGACCACTTATTGGCGAAAGTAAGCCATGATCAGCAGGGTGGCAGCAAAATAATCCATTCATTACCAACCTTAATCTGGTGTGTGTGTGTGAGTTTGGTATCACAGTCGGTTTGCCGGAATCACAGTAAGCCAATGTGATTTTGTGAAAGCCACTAACTTTTACGAAATCACAACAGCTCACCGTGATTCTGTCAAACCATTGTGAATCCAAACATGCACAAAATTTTGAGCATGAGTGAAATCAACCTCAGAAGCCAAAAATTTAACTTTAGGAAACCCAATAAGCAATTGATAATGTCTTGATATTTAAATAACCCATTACCAACCTTACTTTTTCAAATATAAGGTTACAAAGATAGAATTTTGAGCATGAAACCAACCTCACAAGTCAAAAAAATACTACAGAAAACCAAAAAATACAAAATTCAATAAAGGGTTATGAGCAAAAACGAATAATTACCCTTCCTCTTCTTGCTTGAAACTGATAAAAAGCAGTAGAATCAGTAGCAGTACAATTCTTACCAACCCTTCTTCTAAACTCAGCAAAATCAATAAGATCATTACCAACACCACCTTCATCACTCATAATCCTAGCTAAAAGACCAACAACAGGAAGAGCACCAATAACTTTGCTAACAACATTTGAAAATGAGTTTGGATTCTCCATGTAAGCTTTAATGGTGAAATTTGTAGTAGCTTTTGAAGTTTGTTGTTTTGTTTGGTGATGAACATGGTGGTGGCTATGGAAGAGAAGTGATGATGAAGATGGTGATGTGAGTTTTGAGAATGATGAGAGGTTGAAGAATTGTGAATATGGTGATGAAGATGATGATGATGAAGTGAGGTTTGTAAGTACCATGTTTGTGGTTTTGTTTTTGTTTTTGAGTTTGTTTCTTAGCCTCACGTTTATATATGTTGTGTTATCTTGTTGGTTGGATTGACCATTTGAAATTCACTTAATATAATTTTCTTTTTTTATCGTGATATTTAAGACAACGTCTCACATTAAATATGAATATATCTTTTGATGTTTGTTTTTCGAGAGGTCACCTGGTTGTAGACTAAATATTGCGTCTTGAATCACATTGTTTGAGACTTGACATCTTATGAATACAATTTTTTATCCTCGACATCGATTTGTTAAGTTGTGTTCATTTCTTTCATTTTTTTTTTGAATAATAATGTTTTGGTTACGAAGGGAGGTTTTGGTGCAATAGTAAAGTTGTTAAGGTCACGAGTAGAGGTGTCAAATGGGCTGACCCGGCCCAGTCCGAGAGGGCCGACTATATATATGGGCTAGCTCGGCCCAACCCATTTATAATTGGACCACAAATTCTAGAGCTCGGCCCAGGTTGTGTGGGCCATGGGCCAGTCGTGTGGGTCATGGGCCAGCCTGACCCGTTTATATTTTATTTTTTAAATTTATTCACTTTTTTTATGTATTTTCTTATGTATTAGTTACGCACCACTATTTTTTTGATAAAATATGATTGGATGGACATAAAAAAGTAAATAATTTTTACATTAACATTGAATAATAATTAAACTCTAGATTATTCCTTTAATTAAATCAAATTAATAATTTATAAACTTTAAAACTTTAAGCTAAATTCATTCATATTTATTAAGTTTAATAATTTAAATATTTTTTATTAATAAATTTTAAATTAGTTGATAATTTTTTTTTAAAATATTTTTTTTTAACAAAAATCAAATGAAATATCGATAATGAGCCCGGGCTGGCCCCACTTTTGTATGGCCCAAATGGGCTTGGACAAAAAGAACCCAAGTACATTTTGGGCTATCTTTTTAGGCCCGACCCAAAATATAGGCTAATGGCCGGGTCCATATTTTACCGCTCTAGTCACAGGTTCAAGTTACAAAGCTTTTATTATTGTTTAGGGATGACCACTACTCAATCTTTTTTGAGGAATTTGTTAGACATATAAAGTAGATTTTTTCTCTTTCAACCGAATTTTCTCTATATATAGAGACTAATATGAAAACGCTAATAAATTGTTTAAGGTTTAAATTTATTACCACTCATATCAACTTATTGACTTATTGTTAGTAGTTAGTACACTAATTTCTTTCTGCAACCGATAGTAAATCATTGAGGATTTAATTATTGTGTAGAATACTGAAATATTATTTACGGTATATCATATCATTCAACGATCTTGTATAAAAATTTGTCACACTAGTCTAAGAGTATAAAATTGACTGACATTGTAAACATTTTTCAAAGATAAATGACCTTTTTTTTTTTTTTTTACAAAGATAAATGACCTTCTTAAAACTAGAAATTAGGGATTTATGAAAATAACAAACATCATTGATGTATCTTAATATCATTGATGACATTTTTGACAATCCTCGTGTCAATACAGTATCTTAGTGTTTTTTTTTTAGGTAACAGTATCTTAGTCTATAAAAAGTAACAAAACAACACCAATAATAGATTAATCCACGTGGCTGAGTGCGAGAATTTTCGTGTAGTAAGAAAACAACACCAATAATAAATTAATCCAAGTGGCTGAGTGCGAGAATTCTCGTGTGTCCAACAAGTTTTACGATAGAGATCAGTTACCGTATGGTTGATAATTCGTATCTATAGCATGATAATCAACGACAAATGCTAGCAACACTCAATTTTCAACACTTCTCTAACACTTTTTTTATTGGATAAAATCAATGTATGTCCCACCACTTTGTGTAGGTTCAATTTTCAAAGTATAGACCCACAATGATTTAAATCAATAAGAGAGTGAGTATTAGAGAGGGTATTTAAAAGAGAGTGTTGCTAGCATTACTCTAATCCAACAAACCTATTTTGGTTGATTTGATGGTATAGACTTGGGACTTTGAAGTGTGCTCATCTCAAAGTCTTAAGTTCAATTCTTTCTGATGGTAATTTTGGTGGGTTAGTTTGACTTCTTAAAAAAACATTAACAAAAGCATCATTGACAATGTTTAAGGATGCAAGGTTGGTTTTAAAGGTCCGATAGTATAGTTAAAGAGTGAAGCATAAGAAAGTCGATGATTCGATTCATACTTCTATCATAATACTAACAATTACAAATATTTTTAAAAAAATCATTGACAATGATATTTTGTTAGTATTTTCATAGAAAAAACCGATTAATAAAATAAACATTTGAGAATCAAACTAATCATTGAAAAAACAAATTTGAAAATCTAACTGAATAGAGAAAGACACATTAAAAAATGTTTTGATAAATGTTTTGATAATTTTAATACTTCGGGAGAGATTATAACTATAACTAAGCACATAATTTGATCACTTAAACATGTGAGTCAAATCATTTGCATAGTTTTTAACTAACAGTGACGGTATTTGTTTTAATTCAATTGTTTTACAATAAGTTTCATCACGTGAAAGCCTTGAATTTTTTTACCCTTTCTCCTGTTTTTGTTTGAACGGTAAAAAAGCCTTCAAATTAACTCACTTGTTTTTCATTTTTTAACCTTTTCCTAAGAAAGCTTTTAGTTCTTCACCAAATTTGCAAGCCATCATAAATTGAACTTTATTATTTCCCTTTGCATCTTGCTGATTATTGCAAAATAACAATAAACGAGAAATGTGTCTTACCCCCTACGGTCAAAGTTAGTTATGTGCATAGAAGAAATGTAGTCTATAAATTTAGTTATACCATACCAATGTACAAGGAGGAGGAAAATTATCAATATAAAGCTAGCTATACCACCTTCTTCCTCTTGTCTCAAGTTCTTTTATTCCCTCCTTTTATCTCTCACATTTTTTGTCTCCCATTTCTTATGCAACAAAGGGGTCAAACTCTTCAACTATCACTCATAATACCTTTACGTTTCTCCCTCAAGTTAAGTTTTACTTGCTTAGGGCATTCATTCTTGAAAGTCGTCATTGTGGTGTGCTAATAAATATATTGTAAATAAAGACTTTCTTTCGAAACATGGGAAAAAAATATTTGAAAACTGATGTTCACACATATCATAAGGCTGAAACACACATGTAAAATACGAAATTGTCCCTCGACAGTTCAAAAACCGACTGCAGTTAACTGCCGAGGAAAACCTCGACAGTTAATGTTATAAGAACAGAACAAACATAGGAGTTTCCAAAACTCCATTGTTGCGGTTTTCATTCTCTTAGGTGCGATTTTCTGCCATTCCAAGCCAATTTCAAGCACAAAAACAAGTAAGTTTTTTAAATCCTATTGCATTTTTGTTTTGCGGTTGAATTGTTTGTTTTTTTTTTGTTAAATTTCGATTATATAGGTTTTATTGATTTTATGATAAGTTAGATTTATGTTTAGGTTTTATTGAGTTGTAGAATTGTTAAAATTTTAGAATTGTTAGCTTTAGGTTTTATGATTTTAGGATAGTTTAAGTTAGAATTGTTAGAATTGTTTAGGTTTAGGTTTTTTGATTTTAGGATAGTTTAGGTTAGAATTGTTAGAATTGGTTAGGTTCAGGTTTAGGATGTAATGAATTGTTATAGAAGTTTTATTGAATTGTTAGGTTTAGGTTTTGATGAATTGTTGTAGAATTGTTAGAATTGTTTAGGTTTAGGTGTAGGTTTTGATGATAGTTTAGGTTTATGTTTAGGTTTTGATTTTATGATTTTATGGCATTGTTGTTTAGTTTAGGTTTTGATCGCCAATTTTTTTTTTATGTAGATATGTCTCATAATCAGAACCAGGGTAACATTCAGGGTGATGACAAGAAGAAAGAAAAATCGCCTATGACATGGCACGGAATTGTTTGTGATGGTTCCGAAAAAAAAGAAGGGTTCGAAGTTGTCGGTGTACAATCAGTCGAGGTTGAGGAGGAGCAGGAGGACATGCTATTTTGGTCCTCAACCAAAAGAAGGTGCTCCAGGGACCGTAGCGGGCAACCCGATTGACTTGTGTGACGAGGAAGAATGAATGTAATGGCTTCTAATGCCTAATTGTTTTGGATTTTTTTTTGTGTCGCGCGCATTTTGCTTGACATTATGGTACTTTAAATAAAATCTCTTTTTGAATAATTTCGATTAAAATCGCGTATTTCGATTAAAATCGCGTATTGAATAATTTCGATTAAAAATTGTGTATTCGAATAAACACTAATTAAGTCCAACGTGAATTCGAATAAAAGTTGCGTAATGAATAAATAAATTCGAAAAGTGGTAAATGCATTACATTACATTACATTACATTCGGGAATGTACCTTCCAACTACAACAATTATGTTAACTCTGAATGGGGTAAATTCAAACTTGCTAAACAGCAGGACTCCAACATCCGTCCGACATTTCTATTGTTCCATTCAAAAGATTAAATTCTTGTTAGAATTGGTTTAAATGACGGTATTGAAGTGTCAAAAGACTGAGGTCCATTCCTTGACACTTCAATACCTTCATTTAAACCAGCCTAACAAGAATTTAATCTTTTGAAAGGAACAATAGAAATGCCGGACGAATGTTTGAGTCATGCCGTTTAACAAGTTTGAATTACCCCATCCAGAGGAAGATAATTGTTGTAGTTGGAAGGTGCATTCCCTACCTAATCGCGATCTTATGGAGGAATCAGACACTTGATAATATCTTCAGTTGACCTCAGCAACATTACCCACATATCTATCCACTAGAACATGTTGTGCTCCCAAAACATGTTCTTCACGTTTTCGTCGTTCGTTAATTCGACCCAAGTGAATGATACTCTCCCTTCATCGAGCGTTGGACGTTTATACCGAACGTATTTCACCCTCCTTGTGTCTCTGGGGTTGACTCCTTGGTTGAATTCATTCAATTAATCCTTGAGACCTGTTAACGTTACACCAAGGCACCAAACCTTCAACTTCTGAGGTTCTCCATCGTTGAATTGTGCATGAACGTCGATCCACCCGACCATTGTTTCAAATCCACACAATAAGAAATTGAAAACAATCAATGAAAAATTCATTCAAACATTTCATCAAACACTTGGAGTGTAAATTATACCTAAACCCAAAAAATCATAAAAATAACGCTAAAATGTTTTACCCTAAAAAAAAACATAAAAATAATGTAAAATATAACAAAATTATTCAACTTATATCTACTCTTAAAATAAATCATACACTCTTACATGCAACATCATGCAAAATAAAGAATAACCCTAAAATTTTAAACTATAACATAAACATCATGCAAACATTTTAACTAAATTAATCAACTAACATCTACTCTAAAAATGAATTATAATATGTAAATCTACTCAAAAACTAAACTAATTGAAATATACTCAAAAACTAAACTAATTTAAATCTACTTAAAAACTAAAAAAATAAATTTATAACAACTAATTTATGATTGCTTGCTTGTGATTTTGTTGAATAAATTTGGTAGGATTTGGTTGGTTTTTTAGAGAGATTTGGAAAATTTTGGTAAAATGAGAGTAATAATGGATGAGAGAGCTTCTGCCAGATTTGTAGCAGAAACGCATCAACAGTTAACTGCCGAGGTTTTCTTAGGTAGTTAAGTGCAACCGGTTTCTTCATTCCTCGGCAGTTACTGCCGAGGGAGCTTTTCGTCTTTTACATGTGTTTTTCAGCCATATCAAATATGTCAACAAACAATTTTCAACATATTTTTATGCAATGAGGTTAAGTTCAACAATGCAGTTAATTTTATAAAAAAAATGGAAAATTTTAAAAATTGCAATTGCAAACACAAGCTCACTACAATGGGGAGCTTAATAATTGACGTTTTTGGTATAGCTCATAATATAGACTAATCATTTTATGCAATGAGGTTAAGTTCAACAATGCAGTTAATTTTATAAAAAAATGGAAAATTTTAACAATTGCAGTTGCAAACACAAGCTCGCTACAATGGGGAGTTTAATAATTGACGTTTTTGGTATAGCTCATAATATAGACTAATCCATATGTGTCAATCAGGTATACATTTGATTTTGCTCTTCTTTAATTTATTGGTCCTCGTTTCTTTGATTCTTTTAATTTTTATAGTTTAAATAAATATTTTCTTCTGTATTTATGTCCATGTTTCCATGATGTGTTAGTGTTAATAGTTTGATTTTATAATCTTAAGCAAGAAAGTTCAAATTCAATTTTGAGAAAGTAGTCAAATAATCGATATCACCAATATTAATAATTCGTCTTTACAAATTAAATTTTGGGTTAAATAAGTTTTTCGTCTCTATAAATATATCAAATTTTGATTTTCGTCCCTAAAAAATAAAATGAGATGTTTTCATGCTCATAAATTTTTGTTATATTTTTTGTCCCTAATGGATATAATTTTGACATTTTTTGAACATAATAGGAATATTATAAATGTTGAACATAATAAATGAACATAACATTGATACAATTTGAGCATAAAAGAGTTATAATCTTGACATTCACATGATATAAAATGGTCATTAAGGATCAAAAACAAAATAAATTTTTTTGTGATGATGAAAACATTCAATTAAAATTTTTAGGGGCTAAAATCAAAATTCGTTATATTTATATGGACGAAAAACTTATTTAACCCTTCAATTTTTTGTTTTTAAAAAGTATATTATTTTCCTAGGACGTCAACTTGGTTCATCATGTAATATATATATATATATCCATTAGTTTTTATTAATGTGCATTTTAACAAGGATATAACTAGAAAGTTGTTAAATACACCTTAAGGTGAATGTTGCTAAAACACACTTTCTTAAAAAATAAGTGAGTGTATTCTAGCAAATGCCTATAAAAGTTACTAACATACACCCACTTATTTTTTTAAAAGGTGTGTTTTAGCAGCATATATTCACCTTAAGGTGTATGTAACAACTTTTTAGTATTTGTGGAATGCGACTAAGTGAGTTATGGATGTTCTTGTTGTAATGTTATGGATATTCTTGTTGTAATTAACCAAATGCTTTTGAATATATTTGATACAATAGTATTGGGTTGGAAGAGGATGGTTCTTATGTATTTTAGGTAACAATCATGACGCTTCAACCGGAGTAACAAGAAGAGGATATATAGATAGTTGATTATAAATGGAATTAATTCATAATCATATGTGCATATCATCTTTTTGTTCTCTCCGTCGACATGTCATAGTTGTTCCTAAAACACAGAAGAATATTTTTCTTCTCATCGTCTACAAATGTTATGAATATATTCAAAAACGATTAGTTTTTTTCACTCCATGAGCACACCCATGACCCATTTTCGTAGTCAAGCTCTTGTAGACAAACTCACCAAAACACATGCCTTGTGACACGTTTCTAGGCATGGCAATGGAACGGGGTGGGGATGGGTTTTACATTTTCCATCCTTATACCCGATTCTCATATACTTACCCGTTACCACTCCCATATCCAACGGGGATGAGAAATTGAACTCCATCTCCGTCCCCGACGAGTTTGGATATCCCCGCCCCATCCCCGTCCCCGCATTGAATAATTTTATTTTAATAAAAAATAGAAGTTTTTAGTAACTCCTAGAGAAATGTTATAATGCATTATCCAGCAATATGCTCATTTTAACATTTTGTTAGACCGATGCTGGGGAGATTACTATTGCAGTGTTAATATAATTTCATTTTTGCTTGTTCAAAAAAAATAAAATTATTAGACCGATTGATTTAATTGCTCCTTTAAATATCAATGCTAGTTTCTATAACACGACAATTATCAAACAAAATAACATGGCATATCAACATAAAGTAATTTGCTGTATTTGGAACGGGTTTGGGTATGGGTTCGGGGTGAGTACCTATATACCCGATACCCGTCTCATACCCGTGTTTTGAAATCGGGGAAAACCCAAACTCATACCCAAACCCAGTCAAAACGGAGAAACCCCGTCAAATTGAGTTTGGTTCGGGTGGGTAACCACGTGTATGAGTTTTGTTGCCATGCCTACACGTTTGTAACGGTCATAAATGCCTCAAAAGACGTGAAAGTCTCACTCTCCTTCATAAAAATAAAGTGAATTGGATCTGAATATTCTAAAGTCATACCACGACTTTATAAAATTGTGAATGTTGAATTAGAAAATCAAAGGAAGAGTCTCTAACATACTTGGTTTATAGTGAATAAAGTGATTCGTTTGAAGAAGATAAAATCTCTCTATAAAGGGAGGAATAGAGGTGACAATAATTGGTAATATAAAAATATTTGTGTGATTAAGTTTTAGATCAAATCTCTTAGAGAAATAAACCATTCAAAGAGAAGAATTAGAAGACTAAAACCCAAATTCACTCCATGGTCAAATTAAGTTTTAGATTATATCGATAATACCATTTCAATATTTTTCAACTGGTAATATAGGGATAAGTCTTTCTAACTTTGATGACCAATAATTTTAATATTTATACTAAAATGTGATAAGTGTGCAGGCAAAGCTTCTTGCTTAAACCTATTTGATCCTATGGAATAAATGTACAAGGATACTCTTTGTTGCAATATGGACAACAAGTCTTGAAAGAACGTACAAGGACCAAAGTGGTCGAACAACAGCTGTCAAACCTAGCACCATGCAGAAAATGATCTTACAACCATAGACACAGTAAGGTCAGTGCAAGTGATGAATGATCAAGAACAGAAAATTTTCTCTATGCCTTTTGGATCTATACGTGCAGAGAAAAATCGTTTCATGCTCTTGTTCAAAATCAAGCAAACAGAAGGAAGAATAAAAATGCTTATTTATATGATTTCCCTATCTTCTCTTCAAAATGATATCTAGAATAGAAGATGCAATGTGAACAATATCATCAAATGAAATCACATTAATGAATGATGTAACATTGCCTCAAGTAACGAGACTTTTTCGAATGATATCTTGAGCTAATCGTTTAGTTACCAAACTCTTTCGAATTCATAGTCCTTTTTATACCATTTAATATATATATTTACAATATTATTATAGAAAAAATGACAATTAAAAAATTGAAGAGAATAATTGAAATTTGAAAAAAGTAGTATAATTGATGTAAACCGACTAATGGACTCCTTTGCATGAAGTTTGAATCTAACTTCAAGCAGGCATGAATGTCATGTATTTTCTAACTTTCAAGAGCCTTCTTTTGCAAGTTTCTCCCTGGTGTTTGAATCCTTGGTGCTAAGATACCAATAACTACTCACTTGATATACTTCTTGAATACTCTAGTAGCTCTGTACATAACAATTACCATGTGTGTACTCTTTCTCATCCTCAGTCTTCGATAAATAGGCCTGCCATCCTTGAAGATTATCATTCAAAATTTACATATAACAATATATAAATATCTCATTTGCCATTGATTTATAACTGAAGGGACCAAAATCATGAATGATAAAAATACTGGAAGATAACGATAAAATAAGAGAAAAATATAGTTTTAGTTAATCTTTAAAATTTTCAACTAAGATAGTGAGTGAGAGTAAAAATGAGAGAAAATTTGATACACTCTAAGTTCACTTATTTCAAGTTTGCTGTCACTTATTTCAATCCATTCTTAAACCCTAAGTTTCTTTGCAGTTGTTCACTTATCATTTTTTTTTAACCTTGTTACGCGTCGTCAGTATTGTCCACGTGATTCGTGAATTTTTGTTAGGATAATTTACGGTTGGTCCACTTGGTCATCCCGATGTATTCTTGGGTCAGGTCTAATGTCCCCCAATCTCTATATCTCTTTCTTTTTTATTTAATATATTTTTCTTTGGCTTAACAAAAAAAACTAGGGAGAGCAGTGTCAAAACTGCATTTAAACCTGCATTTGAACCAAATTAGGAAGATATCCCACCAAGTGTTATGTGTGTTTGGTTCTGCAGTAGCAAAGTTATTTTTGAATAAATTAATTTGGTAAAATTGATTCTGATGAGAAATAACTTTAAAGTAAAGCAATTTATGTTTCGATAGGCTCATGTAAAAGTGAAGTGTATAATAAATTTAAGTGGCTTATTTACACTTTTGACCCCTTAAGTTTCCCAAAGTTGTGATTTTGGCCCCCGAAAAAAAAAATATTTCTAGGCCCTTAAGTTTACTTTATGTTGCAATTTTAGCCCCTCGCGCCAATTTTGACTCAGTCAACGCTGACGTGAGCGCCACGTGTGTAAATTTTTAATTATTTTTGTATTTTTTAATATATTTTTTATTTTGTAATTAAAATAATAAATAATAAATATTTTTTTTTATTTTGGTAATAAAAAACAAAAAAAATTGTAATTTAAAATACTAAAAAAATTAAATTTTATATTTTATTTTTGTTATTAAAAAAATTAAAAATAGAAATAAAAAAAAAATTCACACGTGGCGCCCACGTGTCTTTTGACTGGGTCAAAATTGGCGTGGGGGGCCAAAATTGCAACAGAAAGTAAACTTAGGGGGCCTGAAAAGAGTTATTTTTTTTAGGGGGCCAAAATCACAACTTTGGAAAACTTAGAGGACCAAAAGTGTAATTAAGCTTAAATTTAAGTGTGAAAATTTTTTCACTGTCTTCTTTTCATTTTATATGACTTATTTTGAATATATAAACCATTATTTACACTTGAATAATCTCCAAGTTCCAACTTCAAATTAAACTCAATTTTAGAGTCAAATTAATTACACTAAAGTCGAGAGCAATCAAATATCTCAAAATCAATCCTACAAATCTAGAACCAATTTTGACTCCTCATAAAATGTACTTTACACATACCACAATTTTCATCAAGCCACTTATATTTTTTGCACAAAAAAAATAGTAGAAACCATCACTTACATTAATCCAGTTGCATTTATAATTAAAAATCATAAATTAATTTAGAAATAAAAACGATAACAGCTGTTTGTACTTTATACACTCAACTAACTTTACCATTTTTCTATATACAAGTCAAATTAACCTTTGAGTAACTTATTCATTTTGCAAATTTTGGGCATATAACAATTACCATGTATCTACTCTTTCTTATGTGCCAAAAAATATGGCTCTTTCTTCTCCCTAGTGGAGTTGTACTGATCAATTTTTTTTACCATTTCTAAAGTTTCATCACGTGAAAGCATTATTTTTTTACCCTCTCCTTTATATTGTTTGAGCGGTAAAAAAAGCCTTCCAATTAACTCACTTGCTTTTAAGTTTTGATTTTGAACCTTTTCCTAACAAAGCTTTATTTCTTCACCAAATTTACAAGCTATCATAAATTGAACTTTATTATTTCCTTTTGTATCTTGCTGATTATTGCAAAACAATAAAAAACGAGAAATTTGTCTTACCCTATGGTCAAAGTTAGTTATGTACATAGAAGAAATGTATCTATAAATTTAGTTATACCAAACCCTATACCACCTTCTTCCTCTTGTATCGGTTCTTTTTCTCACCTTCTTTCTCTTTATCTCTCACATTCCTTATGGAACAAAGGGGTTAAAATCTTCACCCATGACTCATACCTTTACTCACCCTCGGTCGTTAAGGAATCAGCAAGATAAGTTTTACTTGCTTAGGACATTCATTTTGTGAAATTTTCATTATGGTGTGCTAATATATTGGAAAAGGAAGACTTTAAAAAAATGGAAAAAAATACATATTTTTATATTATGGGGTTAAATTCAAAGAATGTAGAACTTTATTTTATTTTATTTTTTAAAAAAGAAAATTTTAAAACTTGCAATTGCAATGCAATATACACAAGCTCACTTAAGAGTTTAAAAATGGATGTCCTAAGCAAGTATACTTTTTTTTTTTTAACACACTTTTGCATCGCAATCCATCCATGGTCGATCAGGTATACATTATTTAATTTTGCTTTTGTTTTTTTTATTGTTCCTGTTTCTTTGCTTCTTTTAATTTTATACTTTAAATATTTTCTTGACTTTATGTCCATGTCTCCATTGTGTGTTAGTCTTTTTTTTTTGTACAATTGTGTGTTAGTTTTAATAGTTTGATTTTGTAACTCAATGGATTAATAATGTATAATGTTTGTAATTTAAGGAGCCTAAATAGACAAATAAAATTAAGAGGCAAACGTGTTTAGTGTTTGTAACTTAAAGAAATTAAAATGGAATGAAAAATGTATTGCCCTAACTAAAACCTAATTAAATATGATATAAAAGATCCATTTAACCTTAGATAAATTAACGGATACATTCATTATCATTAGAATTGTATATGGGTTGGATAACCCCACATAAACTACCCAAATTATAGATCAACTCAATTGTACTATTATGCATTATCCTAACAACCGAGCTAAGCTCACGGGAACAACTCAATTTTATTATTGATATTTGGTAAATATGTACTATTGATTTTCAAATTTTCATTTTTACCTGGAATTGAATCCATGAACCCACTTTTTTTTAAATAAAATAAAAATCACATCACCAGATACCGCACAAATCACACATGGCCCGACCAAGATGAACCCCACAATTTTTTAATTTTTACTTTTACATTTCATTCTTCGTTGCAAGTTACAAGAAAAATATTTCTTTTCTAAAGCGGTATATTCTTCTGCCGAAATCCATAAAAGCGAGAAGATATAGATTATATATGATGTAGGATAGATCTATATATTATAATAGAATTTCTTATATTTTTTTAATAACTTAATTTCTTTATTATGTTCTTAACATTTTTGTAAATAATCATTCGGAAATTTATAGGTTTTAGTATAATTAAACAAATTTTAATTTATCATCGTGAGCTTAACTCAATTGGTATAGACAATGCATAAAATATGCAAGGTCCGGGGTTTGAACCCCGACCACCACCCAAAAAAAAAAGAAATTTTAATTTAATACGGACTAAAACTATATGTTGAAAACTTTTATAGAGACGAAAATATGTGACTTTTTTATGAGGACTATAAATGAAATTTGTAATATTTATAGGGATCAAAAACGTATTTAACCCGTTTTTTTTAAGGATTATTTAACCCTTATTATTATTATTATTATTATTATTATTAACATTTCTTTAGTGTATGAATAAAAGTCTATATAACTTTTTTTTATTGATGTATGTTGTTGTTGGGTCTTCGACGTTGTTGGTGCGTGCAGAGGAAAATATATACAAGATATTAGTATGAATTCGTTGTAGTTGTTCGTACAAGAGCTTGTAGACTGCGTCAAAGTGTGTTATGCGTGTGCTGATTATAATAATTTAAATGATTTTGAGTATATTTGCAACAATGGTATAGAATTCGAGGATGGTTGTCCACATATGATTTAGGTACCAATCGTGACGTGTTAACATGACAAGAAGATGATATAGGTAGATGATTATAAATTGAATTAATTCATAATCATTTATGCATATCTTCTTTTTGTTCTCCTCATCGATACGTCATCATTGTTTGCTAAAACACATATGATAGTCCTACTCTAGTCTTATACCTTTTGTTGTCATATATTCAAAAGCACTTAGTTTATTTCCATCTGCACACCCATGACCCAATTTTTTTTGAAGTCCACAAGCTCGAGTACCAACAACCTCATTGACGTCTACTGATATCTCGTAGATATCCTCCACTGCACCGGTAGTTTTCTTTAGCACAACTTGTGCTTGAGAATTCTCTTGTATTTCTAATATATATTCCATTTTTTATTGTTAAAAAAAAATGGTTCCATTACCATGTCTTGTGACAAGTTCCCAATAATCATACATACCTCAAAAGATGTGCAAGTCTCACTCGCCTTCATAAAGATAAAGATGAAGTGAATCAGATTTGAATATTCTAAAGTCATACCACAACATTAATATGAAGTTGTGAATGTTGAACTAGAAAGTCAAAGAAAGACTCTCTAACGTACTTTATGCATAAGGACATGTGTCCAATATTAATACGAGTCTTCCTAAAACAAAATGAATCCTCCCTCAACTATAATATAAGAAGCTTCAACCATCGAAGCTAAGTAAACACACTTGAAATATACTCCACTTCTTGAAATGAAAATCAATTGACATCTCTTCATTATCAAATAAACACCAAATATTTACATCAGATTTGTGAAACAACCTATTATGAGTGTGTTTATTTCATAATCAGTCTCATATATATTGAGTCGAAACGAAAATTACATTTAAAACATAACATACTATTCAAGTGTTTATCAATCATCAATCTATCTAAGAACCATATTGATTCAGGTACAAAACCTATTATAGATGTTTTGACGATAACAAAGGAATGGAACAATTTGTCTTCTAGTTGCAAAATAAGATCTATGAGCAGAATGCAGATGTTCTGATCGACTCACGCCTCTGATCACAATATCGAGAATTAGGAAGGATCACTTTGTGACTCTAGTAAATCGGAAAATGAGTTTTAGCAGCCCCTCACGTAACTCTAGTATACATGATTGTTGAGTTCTTCGGTGCCTCTAATGTCTGTTTTTAATCAAGGAATAAACTATACTAAAATGATTAACTCAAAATTAAGAGAATGATCCTTTGCTGGATTTATTCCTGTGATTCAAGAATAAAGTACAAGATTCCTCTATTGTAATAATAAAACCATGTGTTAGATCAAAATGACCAAGAAGGACTAATTGTGCCTCTACAATAGTGTCTAGTCAGCGATGAGACAATCACACACACAATGTAAACTCTGCCTTTAAATACCATATAGTAGTATCCTTTATTCAAATAGACGTAAAATTACTCATGCTCAAAGCATAATCTTTTGATCTCATAGTTTGTCTTAGAATCACACATCTTCTTATTACGCGCGTCTGATATCGATTTCCAACAACTTGGATCATCTAGTTTCTCGATTTCCTATAGTGAACCAATTCCTCTAGTACAAGCTTGAAGATAAGTCTAGAAGAATCGACAAGACTAAAATCATATGAACATATCTGTAATCGAGTACAACCTGTAATAGTATTGAAAAGTACACATCCTTCAAATTGTTAGTTGTACAATTGCAATGTGTAATGAGCGATGCTAACAACAATATTCAGTGAACATATTTGTAAATTTGTAAAAGGAACACATTTTGAGTAATGAAGTTGGCAACGATGATAACGATGAAGTCCGAAATTCAAAAAATCATATGATGAAAGTCCCCATGAGATGGTTTTGATGATTATCCATGGAAAAAGTGAAAAGAAAAACAAAAGGTTCAATGATAAAATGAAATACTCATAAAAGCCATGAACACATGAAAAAACTATATTGTAAATAATCTTTGCTGAGAGTTATTAGATCATGATGTAAATCAATCAAGTAGTTACTACACACTTAATTAATAAATGATTTGAATTGTTACGTCCTCTCTAAGAGAGTTAAAATCTTAAGCATGATTTTGTATCAAGTTCAGATGCTAACTCACATCCTTATAATTCAACTCAGTAGAGGCATGCAAACACTTGGTTCCTCAACAAGGTAATTTGAAGATGTTAAGATTTGTTTTCTGAACGCCAAAATGAATTATATTGATATAAGAGAAGAAGTGTGAATTTGATTCTTCACAAAAAAGAAATTATTGAATAATTTTTAGTGGATAATACTCCTAAAAATCTTCCATCTCACTAAAATAACGAGAAAGACAAATGGATTTGGGTTCTTGACCCACCCATCTGGTATATTTTAGATAAATTCTTTGTAGCTGACTCTAGATAAAAATCATCTTAATCTTAAGGGTGATGTTAACTTGTGTCCTAAGGACGCATGTTAAAAAACTCAAAAGAAGAAATATTTTATAAAATTTTGTTCATTCAATTCATTAAAAAGTTAAAGATTAAATGAAACGCACACATTCCAATAAAATATTTCTACCATTGATTCATTAACTTGTACTTATACCTTAATGACACAAGTTAACATTTCCCTAATCTTAATAATAATATTCTGTCACGCAGTAAGCCAACCTTCAACTCAACTCCATTTCCCAAAATACCAGTATTTCATGTTCATAAATTACTTAACATTAATTGCAATTATTCCCTTCTCTAAAAAGTGCTAAACCAACACCCCTTCAAACATTACAAATTAATTATGAAAAGAAATAAACGAAAGCTCTATCACTTGCCTCTTTCAATTTTCTTATTTGTTTAAAATTAAATCAATTTATGGAAGAAAAAAAATTCGTTATGTTTCAATTAAATTGGTTTTTGATTAAATAAAATTAGAACGGCTTCATGACAGATTGGTGAGAAACTAAGAACATGTGATTATTTTTACATGGTCACAAGACAAAATATCAATTATTTAGGTACACTTACAAAATAGTAATTTTACCTTTTAACCTTTTAATTTCTTGTATTTTTAATTACACCCTATAAATTTCTGGTGACACCCATGTTAGACAAAAATACCCTTACTCCCTTTTCAAATTTTCAATTAATTATCCTTTTTGAAATTGGTTTTAACCTTCATTTTATGATTGTCTTTTTAATATTAATAAATTGATTTAATGCATAACAATTTTTCACAAAGATATATTTGTAAAATATTTAAAAAATTTGTACAAATTTTTTTTAGAAAGTTAAACAATTAATGATTGTTTCTTAAAATAACGATTAATAATTGTATTGTCTTTTATGTTTTTTTCTTCTTATAATAAGTATGGAATGGATTGTACCAAAAAAAAAAAGTATGGAATGGAATTATAAAATAGAGGGGGAGAGAGATACACTGAGGTGATTTGCAAATGGTGCTGTCCATGAAAGTGCAATCACAGTTTATGGAAGGCAACACGGTTTCAACGGCAGTATCAATTGGCTCTAAAGCTGCTCCGCTACAAATATTTTCACTGATGTTCCACTTTAGCTTATCAGCTGATAATCTCCATTTTAAGAATATCAAGTTGAGAGCTCTTGCTGTTTAGGGTTCTTGTTTAGATAGATTAGTAGTGTTGTGTTGGCTTAATTAAAATTGAAATATTTAAACAAACATAAGTAAACATATATTATTCACCTTCAGAAGGATCAACAGTAGCATTTTGATCACTTTGCATGCTAATCAAACAGCAAAAGATCATGCATATAAAGACGGTTGAAGGATACATGGTATACAAGGATAGAGGGTAGGGCCGGCCCAATGTATTTTTAAGCCTAAAGCGAAATTTAAATATAGGCCTCGTTTAGAGAAAATAAGACAAAATTAGCAAAAAAAATTCATAAGTTCCCTCAATTGAAAGTAATTATGTATGATGTATGTTAGACACTAAATAAATATAAGTATTTTGTCAGCTAGAAATCAAACTTTGGTTTGTCACGTTGTGAAAGTATATCCTCTATGTGTGTGTGTGCAAGCGCGAGCGCGCGCGTGTTAAAAATAATATTTAATATAGACATTATTTACCCATTGTTAGAGATCATAAAATAACAAAATAATATTGAAATGATACAGATATAAATTAATTTTTTACTTTTACAAATTTTAATTACACACTATTTGTCTTAATATATTTAGAATAACCGACATCGAATTTGATTGTTAGGTATATGAAGGCAAAAGGAATTTAAGGTTCAAATAACCAATAAAATATCTAGCATTGAAATCAAATTTACAACATGAACTATGACTCTTCATTTGCATACCACTTGAACTTCAAGTGAACATGTTAACGAAATTTGACGTACAAAAGTATTTTTAAAGATAAAAATATGAGGCCTAATACGGAACCTGAGGGGCCTAAAGCCCTTGCTTTAGTGGCATCCCCCTTAGGTCGGCCCTGCTTTTATAGATTTAGATGATAAGATGCGGGTCAAAAAATATATGTATCGTTTAATTTGTAGGTATTCATATACATATTACTCTCTTCGTCCCTGTATATAATCACCTTTTGTATTTTTTACATTTTTTAAGAAAAATTGTTAATGCAATTAATATATTTATTTTCTGTGTTAATATTATCAAATTGTCCTTTATTTGTATGTATATTAAATTTGACTTTCCATATTTCAAGACAAGTTAATAGTATTAATCAGGGGTATGTTTAAGAAGTGGTAAATAATGTCTATATTTAGGTAATCACTAAAATAATCATCTGCTACGGATATTGGAACTTTCTACATACACATTGAGATTAAGATTTAGTTAATTATTCATTATATATGTTTATTAATAATAATGCAGACATACAAGGATAAGGAGATATATACCAAGGTTTGTGTTCCCTTAAAACTTGATTTTGAGAGTTGTTATCCAAAGTGTGGTTTCATTTGGGACATCATTATATATGTTCATATGCCTCCTTTTACGTTCACCTGACATCATGACCTCCCTTATATGTAAAGAACAAGATGTCTCCAAGCCCTATTGATCTGGAATAAAGAACTTCATTCCAACCTTCTTTAAAGTGAACACAGCCTTCTTCAATGGTCCAGTTAACTTCCCATGCATAGTGATTTTCTTCAACAAGAATCATAGGATTTGGGAAGGAATTTTCAAAGATGTTAGTCATCTCAAATGGTAGAACCTGTGATATCAAAAATCAATATAGTATTTATTAATATTTAAGATTATTGAAAAAAAATGTAAATCAATGATATGTTTAATGTGTATCATCGATGCACAGGAGGTGTAGGACGAATCTAATATAGTAGAGTTTATAAGAGATCTCACAATTGCATTGTTTTTTGGCGGATGGAGCAAGACTGCGAATTTGCGGGAAGATGTCATACTTAATTGTTGAAGTAGTTATATATGCGCGTGTGTTGAAGCAAAAATCCCTTTAAAATTGTTTTTAAATGATAAACAAACTCTTGTATTAAAATTAAGATAGGAAAGATAGGAAAGTCTTGTTTTTAAATGATACTTAATTTTATTTGGTTATTTAATGTGTGCTCTTGAGTGAATTTTATTAAAGATAGGAAAGTCCAAATTCTCACACATTATTAAAGCCATGGATGTTTAAGCTCAAGACTCTCAAGAACATTATAATGATTAAGCTCAAGATCTCAAGAACATTATAAAGCTCAAGCTCACAAGTACATTATAATGATTAAGCTCAAGTTCTCAAGTACATTATAATGATAATTCATTATTAAAGCAATCACAAAAGAAAGCCATG
>Ga0315914_1001430_pt1 | contig 35591 bp, 9 predicted proteins | sample MpolenodulesMG_FD_203920 | JGI IMG/M metagenome (GOLD analysis project Ga0315914, IMG submission 203920) | Medicago polymorpha root nodule microbial communities from Los Angeles, California, United States - elongated nodules | ecosystem: Host-associated > Plants > Roots > Nodule | place: USA...
ACAACCCCCCCCCCCCCCCCCCCCCCCCCGCCCCCCCCCCCCCGCGGGGGCGGCCCCCCCCCCCCCCCCCCAACGAGGTGAGAGTTGCAAGAATTGTTGAAGGTAGGTGTATCGTGTGACTACCAAGCAATGAAATGACAGTTAAGGTCAACAAGCATGCATCATTGCATTGCATCACCCACTTTTTAGATGTGATTTCCTCAACTACCATAAGATGTATTCTATTGGGATTTGGAAGAATTTTAAATCTTTGTGATGAAAAAGTCTTATAGTTTATAAAAACTTTTGTTTAATTAAAAATAAGTCTAGTGTCATTCAATTAGAATTGTTAAGCTTTTAAATATAGGAAAATGTTAAACAGTGTCTTTAAAGTATTAGTTAAAAAAAACATATATTAAAAATATAATAGAAAACAAAATAAAATAATAGTAATGACAAATATAGTTTGAATCGTTGTTTCCAATGTAAAACTGTTATTTTTAACATCATTAACTAGTACATCTCGAACAATAGTTAGCATGACCACCAAATATAAGTATAGAAATTTTGTGGTATTCAATCAAAACTTTTTTACAATTTTTAAAAAGTTATGTTGTATTCAAAAATTCTCTCTTTAGCATTTGTATAGAAATTTATAAAATGCTAAAGAATGAACTTATGACATTTGTGAAGGAAAGTTATGATGGATTGTTGAAAAAAAATGAGATTTTAATGGATTATCATTTCTTTTATATAGTTGAAGTTGGGTGTATTATTAATCAGCTCAAAGAACTTAGGTACATTTCATGACTAATTGATAATTTTAGAGTTTAAGTTGAACCTTACTCAACCCTACAAAATTCATTTGTAAAATAAGGGATACCTCTAAAACATATTTTCAAGTCATAGATCGTGCAACGTGGGACTCTGAACAAATAATTCATTAGGTACATGAAATTTTGGTTATTCTGTTTTCCACTAATGTGACATTAAAAGAAACTGCTTTGTGTGTAGTTGATACTTGGTGATACTGATAGTGATACCATTACGTTGCCAATATGCAAACGTTTATGGAAGAACCTTTCTTGAGAAGACTTGAGAGGAAACAACCTCTGAAGTTAATAGTGTGAGATATGATTTTGGTTTCTGTTTGGAAACCAACTTCTTCGCAGAGGTGCCATGTCGCATTGCCACTCTACTGTGACTTCAACAAATCTACAAAGTCGAGCTTCGACCTTGCTGCATGTTCAAGACCCTATTTGTTTTTGGATTGACAAATGTTAGCATATCAACTGTTATATTAGTAACTTTTCCTTATTAGAGCTAGAATCTCGGTCCTTTAACTTCTTCAACTCGTTTAACTCTTATCTTGTGTTAAAGATTTATTCACTACATAGAAAAAGAGAAACCTCTTACATTTTGCAATGCAATAATGAAGTAAAGCAACCGACTAAAACTCGATACATTAAACAGTTGCGTCACAAATATCCATGCGAGTTTTGAACATCTTCAGGAACTACAGATATCAGAAAATTCTATCTTGCAATTGTTAGAACACTTTGGTAATGAGAGTATCTGCTCCTTAACTTTTTCCAAATCAATATCTGCATATCGCAGCCAAAAAGCCGGCGATATCTTCATCTTCTCCAAGATTGCTGCATTTGCCAACATGAATTTTACCAGACAAAGATCGTGCTTGTTAGCATTAAATCCTTTAAACTGAAATATTTTGAAGCTTGACCGAAAGCATTGAGGCACCATTGCAGAAGTAAAGACATCTTTGTCTAAATCAGCCACTCCCTGAAATTTTTTTGTGTCATGAGTTTTTCTATCATTTAAATTAGTTTATGATATATGTAACAAAGACCCTTTCTGGATAAACAACTTAATTAAGCGCTTATAACATAAGTGCTTATGTATAAGGAATTTTTATGAAACAAAATCGATTAAGTCCAACTGATTTCATATCAGCTATAAGTTGTTTTCATAATCTATCATCGAGAGCTTATGAAAACAACTTAAGGACATGTCATAAGTTGTTTCTATAAGCTATCTCAAACAGTCTTACAGTGAAGAAGGTCTCACAAGTGTTTATACTAGTAGATAAGCTAAAATATGTCAATCTAAACAACACTAAACTTTAGTGACTAAACACAAAAAAAAGACATTGAATTTCCTTGAACAAAAGGCAAGAGTAACTAAACTTACATTAAGTAAAACAAGAGTATTAAGAATTGGAGAATTGTGGAGTGATTGCAACAATGCTTCACCAGTGACCTCATTTAGTTGCAGATAAGTTAACCTTCCAAACACAGGCAGATTGGTGAAAATATCTTTACCATGCCTTAAAACCTGTAGGACAAGAACAAAATTATCTCAAAATGTTTTTGTCATACAAAACTATTTCCGTTCATGTATCGTAAAAGAAAAACATACCTTGTAAAACAATAACTTTAGCTGTTCCACGTTATCAATTTGTTCAAGAAGATTACGTACTCGAAATCTAAGTTTTTCCATTCTATCCTTTTTATCTTCATCAACAACAATCACAATAGAAGCATTACGAATTGATGACGAATCACATAGAGCGATGTCTTGGTCAAGATCACCCTCGTAAGAGAAATCTGTTAGGCGTCGACTATGAACCTTAATGGCATATTTACATGATTCCTTTGAATGATGGTTCCATATTGCTATTGAAAACTTCTCAAGTAAAGGTACTTGTAAATTAATGTTCTGTGTTGTTGGCCATTCGCACCCTCTAGCTTCGAACACTTTGAGAATCGGGAAATTGAGAGTTATATCTTTTGAACAAGAGGTGGAATCACTCACTAATTTAACCCCAGAAATGCTAAGGTTTTGGAGGTTTTGGAGGCAAACAGACACGGGAAGACTAAGAGTACATCTCATTTGAAGCGTCAATTCGACTAAAGAATTGCAGCTTAAAAGTGAATCGGAAGGAAGGAAAACTTTATCAGCATATTGAATATGAAGCTTTTGAACTCTCCTTTCTAGGATAAAGGAAATCCAATCACTTAACTTAGATGCATCATATTGATGACTAGTTAAGCAAAGAGAGAAACTTTGGATGCTTGAGTTAGTGAATTGAATAAGCATTTTTTCAACAAAATTCACAAACTCTTCCTTTTGCATCTTTTTCTTCTTAGAACCATGCAAACTATCATCAAAATTTAGACTGGTTATGCATTTCCAAACTTCAATCCATCTTTTTGATAAGACGCTAGTGCTAACCGCGTCTACGATTGGAATGAAAGACAAGATCTGACTAAGAATGCTTTCATGGAATGTGCTAATCAAATCTCTTTCTCCTAATGTTGTTTCCCTTGGTGAATCCATGACTACCTACAAAAGCACCTGATACACATAATAAATGACAGTGTTCAACAACAATGTTGTAGTAAAAAAATCTATTGTATCATATTTAACCATAAGTCCATAACTTAGCATGTGGTTCGGCTCAAATGATTAATGAGATTTAGTTAATGAAACACACAAGTTCGAAGCCTTGCTAGAACAATCTTTGGCCAAGATTTATTCACTGATATTATCCTATCCAAAGCTTGTTAAGACCAAAGAGAATATGTGACCATAACCTCAAGCTTGCATTGCTGAAAGTCCCACATCGAATAATTAATTATACGACATGAACAATAAATAAAATTCAGGAGCAAACTTTTCTTAGTTAGTTGAAGATGATTAAAGTTAGTTGTAAATTTGTTAGGAAATTCCAAGATAATAAATATCTAACTTTAATAATCTTCAACTTTTTTTTATACTTATTTCACAAACTAGCAAGTTATGCCTTAGAATTTCTGGGCTGATGTTTAAATTTGTGACTAAATGTAGTTAAAAATGAGTACATATTGTAATGAAAAACCATTCTTGAATTTCTCTTTTAAGCATGCATAGATTAAGATACAACTACCATTCAATATAAACTGGGTTTATAGTAACTAACAGAAAATGTTTAACAATTTAATAATGAGATTAAGAATAAGAATAAACCTTAACAATGTGATTGGCAGTAGTTGAATGAGAACTTATTGAGCCTCTCAAAAATGAATATAAGGTAGAGCTTCACAAAATATTCACACTTCTTGGACTTGAAAGAGAACTTTGAGTCTCCTTTTCAATGAGAAATGCTACGTGGCCCACATCAATCAATACCTATAAAAGTAGTTGTGACGTTGACAATCATTTTGGTTTAGACAAATAGTTGAAAATTTATTTTTTACAAATGAATGCTTTGAAGAAAAAAAAACGATTCTTATATTTAAATTTAAGAAAAACAGAATTCTTTGAATAATATCCTATGCTACTCTTTAACATATATTTTCGTAATTTTAGGCATGATATATTAAATGATATATATATTTTTGTTTTTTCATTCGACAAGATCTAACAATGAACCTCACACACTTTAACTATTGAAAAATAGAAAATTATCAGTTTGAATACACATCACAATATTCTCTCCGGTGTCAATTTGAGTGTACTAATTTAGCTTCTTCAAAAAAAAATACACATCACAATATATCAAATATACTTATAATTATTCCTTCAAAAAAATATACTTATGATTACGATTTTTTTTTTAACGTTTACAATTCCGATATGAGTTGTACTTTTTTTTAAAGCCAAATACTTCTTTTGATCTATTAAGTTTGACAAAAATATCAGGTTAGTCCTTTAATTTTTTTAAAATTGTAAATGAGTCTTTATTACCTTTTCAAGGACTTATTTGAAAATTAAAAAAAACTGCAGATTGGTGTATGTGTATTAAATCAACGAATTAAAGAACCTATTTAAAACTAAAAAAAACCAAAAGGACCTATTGAAAACTTAAAAAAAATATTAAAAGACTTATTTGCAACTTAACAAACTTAAAGGATTGTCCCATTATTTTTATCAAACTTAAATGAGCAAAAGAGATACTTCCCTTTTTTTTAAAGAAACATGAGTTGTATTCATAAAATCAATATATTTTCTTTAATATCCCCTCAAAAAAATATTTTCTTTAATATATTTTAAATATCATAAATATTAAAAATTACTTTAAGTGTTAAAGAAATTAAAATACGATTTTTTTTTTTTTGAACAATTGTATATTCGACATATGACCGTTTAAAAGCTGTTGTTTTTCCCTCAAACAAAAAAAGAAAATTGTTGTTTTTAACATAAATTTTACTTTATTTCTTTAACAACCGTTCCATAACACTTGTTAACCAAAAAAAAATCATGGAACGGATGGAGTAACAACCGGTGATATTAGTAAAGGTGTAAGGGGAGCCACGATAGAAGTTTTGACATATTATTGAAGTTCCCTATGGATTGGAGGTAGGTAGGTATATCATGTGAACTGAAAGGCGCTGAATGGCTGGCTGGTAAGATACCAACAAGTACGTTATGTAAATAGATAGATAGATAAGGTCACGAGATTCGATATAAATATTTAATTGATGTATTTAATTTATATCATAGATTAGATAGATTAATTATTCAACGTATTTAAAAAGTGAAGTTTTGTTTATAATAGTGATCAGAGAGTATTAACAAAATACATGTTGTAATCAACCATTCTATATGTATCAACACATAAATTTGATCATTGGTATATTTAATAAAGGATTAAATGTGTCACTGGTCCTTGTATTTTCACCATTTTTTGACTTTGATCCCTGCACTTTTTTTGTTTGGCTTTAGTCTCCGTAGTTTGTAAAAAATTTGTCATTGGTCCTTCTGTTAACTTCAAGTTAAAAAAAATGTTAAAACTAACGGTGTGCTACGTGGACCAGTCATTTCACGCCACGTGGCACACTAAAAGACAAAATTTTCATAATTAGAATTAATGAAATAAAATTATTGATTTTTAAATAGTTTTTATATCGAAAAAAAAGAAATGAAACAAAACTTTGAGAAAGAAAGAAATGAAAGGGGGGAGAAATATAGAAAGAATTAACAAAATGAAACACATAAGCTTGAGAAAAAGGGGAAAATGGGTTTCAATTTGAACCAGCTTAAAACAAAAGCGAAGGTTTCCGAAACAAATGCAGCTCATCATTAACATAAATTCAATGAAAACGTGAATGAAAACTAAAATGAGAATGCAAAAGCGAACTGATAAATGATGACGGAGGTCGAAATTGAAAGGTAAGACAAGACAACGAATCAGATTGGTTCAAAGTTGAAACCGTACAAGCCATTTCCCCCTTTTATCAGAGCTTATGCGTTTCTGCGTTTCGTTTCTTCTTTGTTTCTTTCCGATATCTCTTATTTTTTAAAATTTTTATTTATAATTAAATAAAAAGTAATATAAAAACTATTAAAAATCAATTGTTTTATTTTATTTATTCTAATTCTGAAAATTTTGTTTTTTAGTGTGCCACATGGCGTGAAATAACTGACCCACGTGGCACACCTTTAGTTTTAACATTTTTTTTTAACTTAACAGAAGGACTAATGACAAATTTTTTACAAACTGCAGGGACTGAAGCCAAACAAAAAAAATGTAGGGACCAAAGCCAAAAAATGGTGAAAGTGCAGGGACTAATGACACATTTAAGCCTTTAATAAAAGAAAAAGGTTACTAACAAATATCTTATGGACATTATTGAAGGATTCAAAAGAAACAATTTTTGCATAGAAAATGATGTAACTATGACTTTGACATATTTTTGACGTATGTTTGCGACACTTGTTAGCATGAATCTTTCAAAAATAAAAAATAAATATGTTTTGTTTTTTCAATTAATGTTGAATTTGTGATCATAGACTTATGACTGTGAAAGACTTTAAGATTCATTTGGATCTAAAGATAGAGAAAATTATGAACCAATCAAAAGTAGTCGGTGTGATTTTGTTTGGTTTGATTAAAATGAAATAATTATATTAAAATTTAAAAAGATTTTTTCTGTCAAGTGACCTAAATACTAGGAATTCACCTTTTAAAATAAATAAATAGGGTGTCTGAAGTTCAAACTTCAACCCCGCATATATAATATAATGTCTTTGCCGACAAAAAAATTAACGATTTTATATACTATTTTAGCAAGTAGTATATGAGTTCAAATGAGAAAATAATATATAATGATTAAAAACGAGGAGACAAAAATTGTTATGAACATTCTCTTTCTAACACTTACTTTAACATTCATTCTCTTATTTGCACAAATAGATTTAGTACTATACTTTCGAAATGGATCCCACATAATGTACTGAGATTCACTCAATAAGAAAATGAGTTTTAGAAAGTGCTAGAAATAAGTGTTCCTAAGATTTCTCTTAAAAAATATATTAATAGAAACATTCTTTTTAAGATAACACTGATAATAATAGTGTAAAATAATAGAAAAAACAATAAAATATTATGATTTGGTTTGTGGTTTATTGTTTAATTACATAAAATCAACTAATAGAGAACAAACTTGATTTGTTTGGTTTGAGTTTGATGCGAACATGAAATAAAACTGAAACGATTTACTCCGTCTAGACTAGATCTCTTGATTCATGGTGTCAATGGTTTGTTTTTTACGGTACTATTTACCACTACAACCTTGTATGGTTAGTGTTATTATTAGATTCGTCGAATTTCATTTCTAGTTTTTCGTAATGCGTAGCATCACTTTTTACATGAGCGCATTCACACCTCGAGTGGTGCACATTGTTTAAGTGGATGTACACGTTGCAGTGTAACGTGATATTTAAACGAGCTCGTATGCTATTTGAACAATAAGTTTTATGAACAATAAGTTTTAGAACAACTTATAGAACAATTAAAAAGATATTAAAAAAAATGTATATATGACACGAAAACTAAATGAGTAGAGAGAGAGCAATAAAATACTCCCTCCGGTCTCAAATGTAAGGAAATTTTCACTTTTTAGGTTCATTCAATAAATAATGTATGTTGACACATACATTATTTATTGAATGAACCTAAAAAGTGAAAATTTCCTTACATTTAAGACTGGAGGGAGTATAAAAGATAATTGTCATAAAAATTATCATAAAATGATTCTACAAATATCATTCATCTTTTTAAGGAATCTATTTATTTTTTGTTTTAATTATGGAGAATGTTAACCAGTGTCCCAAGGGCATTGGTTAAGCATCCAAAACAAGTAAGTTTTTATGAAAAAGTTGTGTAATCATTACTTGATCAAAAATAATATTTTATATTTCCAAGACAAAATTTCTATTTATAGATTCCTTAATCATCGTCCCTAAGACACTAGTTAACAAGACCCTTTAATTATAGATCTCACAATCTATCATCACATATGAATGTTTCACTTTATTTTATTTTATCTAAAATATTAAATTAATCAAGCCCAAAATCAATGCATTCTATTTGAATCAACTTTTAACTTGAGAGTGTGTTGACCATTTAGAATGTGTTTGCTGTGAATTTGAACTCTTGTACAAAACCTGCAGGAACAAATAACAGTGGGAACTAACAACCAAATAGTTTATAAATGATATCAATCAAATATATATATATATATATATATATATATATATATATGAGAAAACAAGTGCCTACCAATATTACAAAATTGTCCCTAATTTAATATGTCTATTTTCACTTTCCAATAAGGGTAAAAATGGATAACCATGTCCCAAGATTGAATCTCATGCTTTTTATCAAAATTGGACTTTCAATACCCTTTTACTAAGTTTAATTTTAACTATAACATAAAGGGCAGACTTTGTATTTCGTAATAAGAAATCACTTTTTCTAATTGAACATTGTTAGTACAATCTATTAACCATTAGTCTACTAACCATGCAAGCTTTTATGTAACTTTTTGATCAACTATTCATCAATTTCAAATTTCATTCATTCATTTTATATTCCCTCTTTTACCTTCTCTTTCTCAAAATTTTCACTTCATTTCTCTCCTCTCTACTTGTCTTCAACCATAATAATTTTTTCTTTCATTTCTGTCCTCTCTCTTTTCTCATCTTCTAATCCTTTTTTTTATTTTTTTTTATGTAGATAAACTTTCTCAACTGCTACTACTTCATTTTTTTACTTTTCTGTAAAAAAACAAAAAGACACGGGATGATATATATTAACGTATGATATATATTAATAAAATAAATGTAACTATATGTTTTTACACGGGATATATATTTATCACTAATCAATGACTTAAAATCCGTATTCAAAAATAATTTTAAAACATTTTTGGATATAAAAAATAGATTTTGTAGAAATACTTATTAAGATTTTTTTTATAAAGAATTTTTTTAACGTTAACTAACTAACTATATATTAATAATTTTTTCTTTCATTTCTGTCCTCTCTCTTTTCTCATCTTCTAATCCTTTTTTTTTCTTTTTATGTAAATAAACTTTCTCAAATGCTGCTACTTCATTTTTTCCTTTTCTGCAGAAAAACAAAAAGACACTGGATGATATATATTAACGTATGATATATATTAATAAAATAAATGTAACTATATGCTTTTACACGGGATATATATTTATCACTAATTAATGACTTAAAATCCGTATTCAAAAATAATTTTAAAGCATTTTTGGATATAAAAAATAGATTTTGTAAAAATAGTTATTAAGATTTTTTTTAATAAGAATTTTTTATAAACATTGAGCTACCCCAAATAAGTTTAGTTGCCGAAAATTAGCATAGATAAGAAAGTTAAAAAATTACTACGTGATTGATAGATTCATTTGTATTGGTTTGGAACTTCTGGTCTCAATAACAACAATAGAGAAAACTTTTTCAACATTAATAATTATCAAGACACTAGTCATAAACATATTAAATGGGCAATGAGTTTCTTGCAAATAACCTATTTATTTACATTGGAAAAAACATTGTTAATCTATTTTGTAAACAATCAATTATGGAGAAAATTGGCTTCTTAAAATGCATTTTGTCCAACTTTTCTAAATAGCTATTGTCAATTTTTATCAGTTGTTGTTGCTATAAGCTAACTTTCATGTATTGACTAATTTTTGGATTATTTTGTTTTTAGTCTCTACAACACTAGCAATTTTTAAATTTTAGTCCTTAATTTTTTTGTTATATAGATTATATCCAAGACTAAAAACACTTTTTTTATTTGTAAAATTTTAAAAAATAAGACAAAAATTGAATAATTTTGTTTAAGGACTAAACCTAAAAAATTAGAATTTATAGGACTAAAAACATATTTTATCCTCAAATTTAATATGTTGGTTTTAAAACTTTTTTTTTCCTTCAAAAAAATTATTTTCATTTTTCCTTTTAGTTGGCCCCTGCGTAATTTTTTTGCTAGCTTCACCGCTGAAGAAACTTAACACCGCAAAAGTTATTGTATTGTCCTTGCCTAATATTTTGATTTGCTTTGATAACTCGGTTTTGAAAATTATTTTGATATTTGCTAATAAAATAAATTAAGATTTTATAGGAATACTATATCAAAGTTTTTTTTAAAAGGACTATATCTAAGTTTTTTTTAAATGCTCCATAGAACATTTTCACTACCAAAATTACCCAAAGAAAGTATAATTGATACACGGGACTCAAAATTACTCACCCATTATAGTATACTAATTTTGTCACCACATAATTAGTTAAAGTTGGTAACAAATGATAAAGATGAAAAATAATTATAAATTTTTTTATAGCATTATTTACTATTATATTTGTTCTCGCCGACACACACCTCATAACATAACAACACATGTTTCGCCGCGCAGCACAGCCGCGCTACCTGTGCTCAGCACGCGTATCTCGACTAGTTACAAACTAAAAATAAACCTACCAGCATAAGTGTTGATGACACCTCATCATATTATGTTTTTTAGTATTTTACTGAGTCTTTTGTTGATCATTTGAGGACTTTTTAGAGTGAGTTACTTATGGTTTGAAAATGATTTTGTAATGTTTTTGAGTCATTGTATTTATACTTCTTCTATAATCAGACAACTCTTTAGTTGTTTCCAGTCTTTTTTAGTATAAATCATGGAATTGGGCCAACTTAAACATCTCATAAAATTTTGGAAGCAGGAAGACCAAATGTAACAAAGATTTGAAGAGTAAGTTGAAGGTGAAAAAGCACGAGAAATATGGGTTTGATTGTGATTGTTTCTTTTCACTTTGGTAATTCTTTTGCAAAGGTTAAGTCGAATGTAAAGTGTGGAAATGTAAAGAGTTAAGAGAACGAGAATTAACACAACTATTTATCTTGGTTCACCCCATAACCTGGGATTACGTTTAGTTCCCCTACACTTGAGAGATTATTTCACAATAATCCAACCTGATTAAGACACATAGTCATGGTTTCCTTGCCTCAAACTACATGACTTCCTAAAGTCAAACTAGAGAAATTCAATATTTACAAAAGAATACTTGATTGATTACACAAACTTAGATAATAGCAAACTAATTGAGCGCAGTACAATGGAATTTCATCTCTTTGATAATTTGTTTGATGTTTCTCGACAAAGTTGATTCATAAGTATGTATATGCTTAAGTTTGATAGGAGATTTAAATTAAGTATGTTGCTGGAGAATCCTTGTCCATTAATGCTTGGCCATTGTATGAAATTTTTGCCTTGATTACTGTTGATGAATCCTTGCATTAAACTTCACCATTGATGCACTTGAATGTTACTTTCTCATGAATGCAGATCAATGCTTGTTTTTCTTATTTATAGAAAGATCTATTGCATCACTTTGAAGTACATAGTATCACCTTGGTCTAGAAGATTGCTTGATCTAGAGGGATGATCACAGAACATTGAATCCTTTGTTGATCATAAAGTCTTGTCTTCATATATGTTTGCAGATGATGACTTGAGTCCATAAAGTGTTGACTTTGTGTCAACCATATAACTTTGTCTTGATCTCATGTTTGTCCTTCATTGTTTAGAAGGTTGACTTCCAGCCCAGAGTGTTGACCATAGAGGATCAACTTTGTATATTTTCCTACACACCTGAATAAACATCAGAATATCTAATTATTTTCAAATGTTTTGTTATCATCAAAACTTAAGGGCGTTGTTCATTGACCCATTTTGGTTTATCGATTTCCCCTTTTTTAATGATGGCAAACACATGTATTTTGATGAACAGTTATTAACTAACAAAATGACTCAACAAAGGGTAACGTTTGTAAGCTTCCCCTTAGTTTAAGTCAAGTAAAAATAATTTTTAAAATAAAGACAAACAGAAAGTAAAAACAACCAAGTTATCAAAATAAGTAACAATCTATTTCTATTACTCCTCTATTGGTGACGTGTAAGTAACAAGCTAAGTGTGTAATTAAAATATAGAAAATAAGTGGAAAACTACCACTTCATGAAATTTATTGAAATGGCGTGTTTAATAAGCTTCATATTACTCCTCTACAAGGTCAGGGATGAAAAACAAATTACATTGATAGCTGATTGCAGCAGCTAATGGCTATTCTGAAATAATCTAAAAAATATAGTGATTTTAAGATAATTACATATTAGTAAGAAAATTAATAATGAGTTGCTATAGAATTCCATAAAATAAAATAAAAATTGACATGATTTGGAACAATTTACTAATTCTATAGTTTACTAGCTTATGAAAATAGCTTACTACATGAGTTTATATGAATCAATTTAACTTTACCTTTTGTTATAGAAATAACTCATACACTACGAAACCCGGATACTCCAAAATGGATACGTACCCGTATCGGATACCTATATTCTACGGATACGCACCCATGAAGTATTGGAATTAATTATTTAAATTTTAAAAAATATATTTTAACGGATACTTATACGAGACTCCACAGATACACAAGGATACTTATAAGATACTTCACTGATACGTATCCTAGAAAAGGATGAAGAGTAAAAAAGTGAAACAATGTTGTAAACATTCAGTAGATATGTATAGAATCAATTTTTGATATGGATCAGTAGAATTATTTTTCAATGAACCACTTAAAATTATACTTCTTGTGGATGAAGGTAACAAGAGAGAGCTGATTCAGTTAATCAACATTAGATAAAATTTGTGTTGAGTTCTTTTAATCAATGTTTATTTTCTTCAAGTATTTTACATACATATAAGTTTTAATATAAAAATTTTGTTAGCGTATCTTACCCGTATCGTATCCTAAATTTTAAAAAATTTATATATCCGCGTACCAGCATCGTATCGTACCCGCACTCATATCTGTATTCAGGCTTCATAGCTCATACGTAATCACTTATATAATAAATGGTTATGATATAAATACTTAATTAAGCTGTTTCTCCAATCTAATTCAAAACATGTACTAAATATTATTGATCAAGAAACTAATCCTACCCATAGGTATGCTACAATCATCATAAATACTTCCTCTGGTCCTATTTATAAGAGAAATTTGGGTCAATAAAAGTTGATGTATCTGGTTAAAAATTCAGTCTAGGTACATCAACTTTTGTTGACCTAACTTTCTCTTGTAAATAGGACCGGAGGGAGTATTAAAGACAAACTTGATATTTTCAATGTAGACTTAGCAAAGCTAGAAGCTTTTCGGAAGTTGCATATATAGGCAAACTTCAGAAATTCTGCCTGCTGGTTTATGATCCTTCCTTACAGCTGATTTTATGTTCATGTACATACCAATAAGTTTCCTGTTATTCATGATAGGAAAATGTCAAAATGAGAAGTGATGTGGTGGAGACTTTTTCGAGACATACCTACCGATCCATGACGTGTCAATTCAGTGTTAAGAGTTAGATTTGATAGCCTTAAGGATAGGGATGACAATTAGACCCCAAATATAATGGATACTCGTAAAAAAATATCCACGATAGGCGGGGAAATACCCGCAATTTTGGGTATGGACTCAGGCTTGGAGTAATTACCCGCAAATTTGAATGGGTATGAGCGCGGGTACGGACACTCTAGTACCCAGCCCGCCCCATGCCCGAACATTATAAATACTATAATTATAATTTTATGCAATACTAAAACTAGTTAATTAATCCTTAATCTTTGATATTTATTGTAACGTGCACTTGTTTTATTTATATTTTAGATCCTTTTTATTTGACTAAATACTAGGATGTGCAATAAATTATAAGTTGATTTAAGATATTTTAGATCATATTTTAATTAAGTTGTGATATTTTTTGTTATTTATTGTCTTTTTGTTGTTAAAGTGCGGGTACGGGCTCTTAGATGCCCATGGGGTACGGGGACGAACACCAAACCTGTTACGGACGGACACCAAACCTGTTACCCACGAGAATATGAGCTCAGGTACAGAGATTTTTTATAAACGCATGTATTGGGATGGACACTATATTGCCATGTCCAAACGGTACCCATTATCATCCCTACTTAAGTAAGGAACAAAGTTCTAATACCCTCCGAGATGGTTGTAAAAATATTTAATTCATAATAACTTCCCCTTCTCCCAATTTTTTATAAGTACTAATTGATTCCAATTTGAAACCTTCCATATAGAAGCCAACACTTAGCCGCCTCAAAGGATAAGATCCAAACATTGGATTTCACTATGAAACTAAGCACATATCATCACTACTCTTAAGTAAAATGATAAACAATGTATAACTACACATATTCATCCTTGCATTAACACTTTAAAATTAGAAGCCTTTCTTCCTTATAAAGTTATAGATCTTGATGACCCATTTAGTACTTTATACCTAACCTAAGTGATCCACTTTATATTATACAAATTTAAATGGCTGATACTGAAAATGAAACATCCTCACACTACCATCCAACAACACAAGATGAACAAGTAGTTTTCCATTTTAACCATTGGAAATGGTGGTTTGCAGTACTACTCAACACTTTCTTACTCTTGATGGGTCAATTAAGTGCAATTATGCTTGGAAGATTCTATTTTGACCAAGGTGGAAAAAGTTTATGGGTGAACACACTATTACAAACTATTGCTTTTCCAATTCTTTTCATACCACTTTTTCTATTTCCTATAGCAAACAACACTTCTGAAACAAACATGCAATCTTCTATTCACACTCTCATCATAATGGATTTCTCCTTAGGTATTCTATTAGCTTGGGATAATTTCATGTACTCAATAGGACTTTTATATCTTCCTGTTTCAACTTATTCACTTATTTGTGCATCACAACTTGCTTTCAATGCTTTGTTTTCATTCTTTATCAATTCTCAAAAACTCACTTTTTTTATACTAAACATTGTGTTTCTCTTAACCTTATCAGCTTCACTTATAGGACTTCATTCTGATTCCTCAGAGAATTATAAAACAAAAGAAATTAACTTTACTAAGATAAAGCACATGATTGGTTTTTGGTGTACTTTTGGTGCATCAGCAGGTTATGCACTATTGCTATGTTTAATACAGCTATCATTTGAAAAGGTTTTAAAGAAGGAAAGTTTTTCTATTGTGTTGGAAATGCTAATTTGGACATGTATTATTGCATCATGTGTTAGTTTGATTGGTTTGTTTGCAATTGGTTAAGTAAATGGTTTGAAAGATGAAATGAGGAATTTTAAAGCAGGAAAAGTGGTTTATATATTGACTTTGGTTGGAACATGTTTGGAGTAATCAATTATTGTATAAGTTACTATATAAAGATCAAGTGTTGTGTTAACAAGAAAAATATGCACATTGAGTGTGTGCTACGCTGACTATGTAATGTCTATTATTGACTTCAAGAACCTTATTTACTTTTTTTTCTAGAACCTTATTTAATTATATAATAAGTTTATGATTATTAGTCCCCTCTTATTAGCCTCCTAATCTATTAAGGGTTCGATCTCCGGCTTTTGTGAAGGGAGGAAATTCGGTCAGGAAAAAGAACTTATCTAGTATACTTCACAAGTTTTGCGATAGAGATTAGTCATTGATAAATGACAGTAGAAACTTGTTACCATCAACATGGTAACTAAAGAAAACCAAATTAACCTCACTCTTCTAAATCATCTGAATTGCAACATTAGAATCTGAATTGTGCGATAACCTCTTTCCCAAGCAATATACAAAGTATGCCAAATGCTCCACAACTCCTTGAACTTGTGCAATAAGCTATTGTTTGAAAGACTTCATTTTTCCAAGACTTTTTAAAGTCTTGAATACATTTTGAAAATTTTCTCCAAAATTCCAAATCTACTGTGTTTCTCATTCTAAGTACTACAATCTAATTATTATTAATTTCTTTTGACGGGATCTAATTATTACTAATAAACGTCTAATCTAGTAAAAAAAACACTTCTATTAGAATAAGTCATCCACGTGTAACTTACTAACACATTTGCAGTCTAACTAAGGCAAAAAATAATGCAAAATTGACTTGAGAATGATAAAATTATTACTAAAAAAATATACCCTCTAATAGATAACTTATATATCAAGTTTGCACAAAATTAAATAAATAAATAAATTAAGGTGTGTAGTTGTATTAGTAAAATCATAGTGCAAATAGCAGCACCCCAAGAGATTAGTATATAATAGCCCAAGCTCATATCAGGTGTGTATGTTTGAATCAGTCTTTGCCCATTTCACCTAACCTGTTCCATATTCAGGGGTGTAGACAACACAATGAATGTCTTTCTTGGTTTGTTTTGTTTGACATGCAAAAGAATAAGTACTTAATCATTTTCGAAGGTTGTTGATTTGAGATCTTGGAGTATGCTCTTATCAAAGTCTTAGGTTCGAGTCTCCCTTTATGCCAATTTTAATGGACTAGTATGGTTTTTTAGAAAAAATTGAGGAAAATAATAAATACTTAATATAAATTAGTTTAAGGAGTCGAAAATTTATCAAACATTACGAATTCAATCAATTAATCTATTAACTGTCAACAATCATTTGCTCTATGTTGATCCTTTATAAACTAATTTATTAATATTTTTACCAAAATAGAGCCTAAACTAAACAAGAAAACTTTATATCTTAATTTTGACAGTGAGGGATCTTATACTATTCATTCAACTTGTCTTGTTAGGATGAATGACACTTAATGAATTCACAACCTTGAGCACCAGTTAAACAAAGACAGGTGGTGAAAAAAATATGGTGACAGCATAGTCATTCACATGAACATTAAATATAACAAAACTTTTACCACCTATGGAACACACCCACCATGCTACTTTTTTCTATGTCGGTTTCAAATTTTTCTCTTTTACACTTTAACAGCTAGGAACATTCTTATCTTATAATTGAAATAATTTCGTTAAGGAATGGTTATAAAGTTCATTCACATTTGAGGCAAAAAACTGCATTGCCAGCTAGATAAATAACCATCAAAGTCCAAGTGTTTTCACACACAAAATAGTTAGAGATTACATTTTTGGTAGGTTTTATCCGGATCAAAATTCCATACATTTACAAATACAAACATTTACATACGTTACTTAATTAGAAAATAAGTTTTTGTTGGTAGGCCTAAAGCGAAGATTTTAGTTGCCTTACTGAACCGGTCTTGATTTAAGATCGGCCGGCCTAAATTACAATTTCATTAAATCATTTTTAAATAATTTACACCATTGATTTAAAATCGGACCGTCAAAATTAGTTACTTTCACACACACTTAATGCATAAGAATCCAAATCTATTTTATCTATTCACCAACTTATGTATGCTTTTTTTTATTTTATTGAAAAAGTACAAGAAAAAAAACTTATACATGATTTCCATTAAAAGCATGCCAAATGGGCAATTTGACACATCATTGGTTATGGACAGACAAAATTGAAGGTAGACCTTCTTCATGTCAAACTCTTTATGATTACAAGTGCCTAATTTTCAAAAAGTTGCTTTATACATTTTCCATTTTCTTATGATTATCACATTCTATGATCTTTCTTCTTGGTCTTGATCTTTTCCATTTGTTTCAAACTAGATCATTTACCTGAATACTGTTGAAAATGAACAAAGTTTGCATTATTGCATATGATGTACAAATACATTTCAGTGTTTGAAGATTGTATCTATCTTCATCCTCATAGATCACAATACTACTCAGAATCACTGTAAGATTTCCCTTTCCTTTCTTTGAACTAGTTTTTGTTTCTGTTAAGAAGAAAAAAAAATGCTTGTTTTCCAAATTTCATGCTGCAAGTATATGATGATCCTTGGTTTTCATGTGTTTTCAGGTGCTTAAATTTTCAACATCAATTTGTAGCAGTATATGATGAAATCTCTGGTTATAGCTGTTTCCATAACAATATGCTTCATTGCTTTTGTCATATCTAAGATTTTCATCTCAATCCTCCTCTACAAAAGATGGAGAAGAAAGCATATGATTTATGAAGAAGGTTATACAGGTATGTATGCATGCAAAAATGAGTTATCCTCTTACTTTTGTTCTATCAGAGAGAAAATTGAGATGTATAGGTTTTGTAGACCTGACACTTTTGATCGAAGGCGTGTCCCAGTGTCCGACATGTACTAGTGTGTGACTCTGACACAACACTGACACATGTGATTACATCAAATTGCCATTTTTTTTAAAAATGTATCGGTGTCAACTTGTTAGTGTATGTGTTTGTGCTTCATAGTAATAGGTTTTGTTTGGATAAACAGTTTAATTAGGTTTTTGTTAATGATCGAAGGCTAATCCAAACGAGCTGATAACATAAATTGATTGGATGATACAGGAGGGAAGATGGTGATATTTAGGTCTTCAATCCTTAAATCTTTAACAACCGATATGGTGTTAAAGAAGACGCAGAAACTAAACAACAAAGACATCATTGGTTCTGGTGGTTATGGTGTGGTTTATGAACTAAAACTTGACGATTCCGCGGCCTTTGCTGTGAAAAGGTTGAACCGCGGAACTGCTGAGAGAGATAAAGGTTTCGAGAGAGAGTTGCAAGCAATGGCAGACATAAAACATCGCAATGTTGTGACTCTTCATGGATATTACACTGCACCACACTACAACCTTCTCATATATGAGTTAATGCCTAATGGAAGTTTGGATTCCTTTTTGCATGGTATGTATTTTTCAATTTCTAACATTATAAATTCTATGATTTCTCGAAGCATGGATAAACAGCTTAATCAAGTGTTTATAGATAAGCTATTTCTATAACAAAAGATCATATAAAGTCAAACAGTTTTCATACAAGTTAAAAGCTATTTTTGTAAGCTATTCTGGAGAGCTTAATGAAATAAGCTGAAAACAGCTTATGAAGTAAAAAACTTACCTTGTGTTACTCAGTGCAACACCATTCCTTCAACATCTGATCCACTGACAGAAACGTTTAACAAAAGCTTCTTGTTAAGATTTCAGGAATAATATAGTGATCATTGAACTGTGTTTTCTAATATCAAAGTTGAAAATGATGTAGGAAGATCAATGAACAAGAAGGTTTTGGATTGGCCAACAAGACAGAAAATAGCGTTAGGTGCAGCTAGAGGAATATCATATCTTCACCATGATTGTATCCCTCACATTATCCACAGAGACATCAAGTCAAGTAATATATTGTTGGATCAAAATATGGAGGCACGAGTTTCGGATTTCGGATTAGCCACGTTGATGGAACCAAACAAAACTCATGTTTCAACAATTGTTGCTGGAACTTTTGGATACTTGGCTCCAGGTATAAATACAACCCGATCGGCTTAACGTAGTTTTTCACTTTCACAATACTTGTGTGACAAATTCATGATTGTTTGCATGCAGAATATTTTGATACAGGAAGAGCAACAGTCAAAGGCGATGTTTACAGTTTTGGAGTGGTGTTACTCGAGCTTCTAACAGGAAAGAAACCTAGTGATGAATCATTCATGGAAGCGGGAACCAAGCTTGTCACATGGGTAAGACATGATTCGTAGGATATTATTGCGTTCTTTGATCTCAAATAAGAATTGTAAAGCATGAATCTGTAGAGCTTTATCGGAATAAAATCAATTTGAGAGGGACTTTACTCACCCCTCAAAATCACTTTCGATATACACATCCAGAAATGCACAATTTTCATGTCATCCGAAAGTACACTTTCAAAGTACAATATTGCGATTTTTATAACAGCTACCAGCCACTTAAAATAGGACAAGATTTTGTAGTTCAAAACTTAGATTACTTAAATTCTGGATGTAACTTTGGAATGAGGACTTACTTTCTTGAAAATCATTTTGTTATTGATGGAACAGGTGAAAGCTGTTGTACAAGAGAGGAAGGAGGAGTTAGTTCTTGATAGTAGCTTAGGGTCATGTTGTCCAATGCACGAGGTCAACAAGGTGTTTAACATTGCAATGATGTGTCTTGAACCAGACCCTTTGAACAGACCAACCATGGCTGAGGTTGTCAACTCGCTCGAGAAAACACAAACGGATAGACTTGTTACAGCATCCTGATGTTCATTCAAAATTCCTCATCTAAAGCTTCTCACAAACCAGCCGCGGCAGAGTTGGAACAGATATTAATGTTTGGAGAAGCCATATTCAACAACAGCAACAATGACAAAGGCCTTTTTCCTCCTAAGTGGAACAAATCACGCTCTAGAGCGGAAAAACTAAAGAAAAGAAAAATTACAGAAATGTAACGGTAAAATATGTGGGGATTTTGAGATATAGAGAGAAGTTAATATGCACTTTGATATGATTACATTGCTATCGAACAAGTTGAATATGTCAGGATTAGGTTAGGACAAGGCAAAAATAGATTTAGCATTGGTCTGCAAAGAACATGCATGCATACTACTGAGTACTGATAACCGAACAAGTCTGTTTCTTTCTAACAGAAATAATACATACAAATAGGTCAGATACACATTCAAAGTTGTATATTATTGACTAAATCAAATATTTCATATCATTAGAAAATAAGTACTTGAACCAAGTTCTGATCACTAGAAATTAAAAAATAAACACTAGAACTAAGTGACAGCTTACTATTATGCCTACAGCATATATATCGGCAGACCATAGAGCTTAATTGCAGCAACATACTCAAATATTGAACCATTTAAAGAAAAAACAGATGCATGAAATTTTCGCACGAGACACTATTTTTTTTTTTTTACTCGAGTACTTTTGACAAGCTTTCAGCCACTGAAGTTTTCAAGGAGGGAGAAACAGGACTATCTCCAAGGAATACATCAAAAAGAGCATAAGTCACATTTTCAGATTCAATTGTTGCATCCACAGTCAATGGAAGCCCCTCCGACGAGACAGAAACCTGAAATCACATAAATATTAGTTGGAACTATTTTTTGCAAGATAGCGAAGGTGAACAAAACGGAAAAGATACATAAATGATCTCAATTGTGCGAATATAAAATCCCAGTGAAAAATCCTGTAAATCATGGGAAATATAAGTAGGAAAAAAACTTACAGCCAATCTGGTAGGGTTCAACCAAGTCAAAAAAATGAAAGTTCCTTTCTTAAGGGGCCGATCTTGAAAGACACTACGGAAAGTAGTCAAAGCAGTTTCATCTGCAGTTGTTGGTTTTGCAATTCTTGGTGATATGGCATCACTTAAGGCATCCCAGAAAGTTTTACCGTCGACATCTCTTACAAGAATAATTTGCAATAATTTCTCAAGGGGAGCTGCAATTAGAAAATAGCATTTTCTTATCAACTATTCGCAAAATCAGTGCTGTCAAATACCAGTTATAGAAGCACTATAGCGTAGGGGAATTTGAACAAATCACTACTGTTCCATGATACGCGATTTAGTACAAAGTATTGTCAAATAAAGGCACTATAGTGCTGTAGAGTAGCAGGATTTGAACAAACCGCTATTTTCTGCAATCCGTGATTGACAACACTAGAAGTATGACTATCTGAGAGTATTTTCAAAGGAATAAATGAATGCAAAATTGTTACATTGGAAAATGGTCTTGAACAAGGAAGAATTCCCTTGAATTGCATCTTTCGATAGCCCTTTCCAAGCATTCAAATCATTTAGGATAGACTTATTTAGAAACAGTCCTGCAGCATAGACCTTGACGCCAATTATTGCAAAAACTTTTTCTCTGTACCCTGAAATAGGTGTTAATATAAATATCAATCGAAGCTTGTAACATTGAAAAGGTTCATATCAATACTTTATTGGAACCTACTACATTCTACTAGACAAAAATAATTACGGTCTAAAAAAGCCAAAGGTTTTCCATACAATACCATTATAACCAAGTGTTTTCAAGTTCATAGTTTATTAAGTTGATTGCTAGATGCATCTATTTACAAATTTAACGATATATTTAATTCCACAAAATGGACCATCAAAGAATTTTGCATCTCAAAGTTAAACTTACTACCTTAGATATGTAAGAATTCATTTTTCAACATTTGTTTTGTCACGTGTAATCAATTTTCCTGTAGTTACTGAAATATACAGCTTATTATCAGGTTAGAATACCATAATCAAAAGTGGTATTCTCAATGATATTTTGTAAGGACCATAGATTCATAATCAAAAGTGCATGTCCGTGAAAGTAAGTTCACCATTGATATCAAACAATTTAGAGACAAGATCATGACCAAGTTAGTTAAAATGCCACAATCAGTATTCTCATTCTCAGCATATCCGCATGAAGTTGCTACATGCTAGACTTTTTCTCTTATAACTTAGTATAAACAAACCAAGTTATATGTTTTAATATTAATCTTTTTTCACATGCTCAGCGCATAATGTGATACTATAACAACTAACCAGTTCCAAACAATGTTAATGAGTCTGAGCAACCCGGGAAACTCAAAGATGTCTGAAATTTCACATTTGTTGCTGGTTCCTCAATGTATTCAGCATTTGCCGCTGCAGTATTCAATCATATAACGAAATAGATGTCAATACTTGTCATCAGTTAACAAGAAGACAGACTAAAAGAAAAACAATTGTTATAAATGATCAGTCAACTTTGAAAAGAAATCAGAAATCCTGTCCACAGTTTAGAATACGAGACAAAAAAAAAATTATGATATACGAGAAAATCTTCTAGCATTGATGCTTGGTAGTTCAATCAAGACCTTTGTACAGGTTTCAATCCTCTCCAGTCAGCAGAAAGTTCCGGTAGGAGAGTGTAAGACACAGTGAATAAAACAATAAAAATTAGTATAATTTTATTCGCCATGTCTTTCCCTATCCTACTGAAACTTTCAAGTGATTGGAGAAGATCCCAACTCGTACACTCTGTGCTGACAGACCTCAGCCTCGTGATGGAAATCTAAACATATTGAAAATAGTTTGAAAGTGAACCTAATTTAGCAATTATGCCCTCTGTCTGTCAAAAAGGAGGCTGTCATATGAAACTCACTACCTCACTTTTTCTACTTGCTTTAACTGTTTTGATCTACAAGCAAAGGGATGCAATATAAGATGAGCAATATAGGTATTTTATTTTGAGGAATCTAAAAATGCTTCTAGATTAGCCAAAAAAGATGTATTATCCACTGAAAAAAAATCTTATTTTATTCATATATGGCCTTAAACTTTCCCAATCTTTACAACTATTAGGTATTTCTTGTAACTGTTTCAGAGAATATGCCACCAATAAGCAGCACTATGAGGTATTATTTTGAAGGGTTAAATATATTTTTAGTCCTAAAATCAATCATCTCAAATTTGTTTCAACTCCCTGTACCTACTTTTCAGTTCTTACAAATTACAAAATAGCATGCATTCTGTAGTTTTGTAAATTTTAGGAACTAAAATGTGGATATGAGGCCTAAAAGTAAATGTATAAATTTTATATGGACTAAGACATATTTAACCCTATTTTGAACAGAGTTAAGAATTGTATCATCCTATCCACAAGTCTTAGCTCAACCGGCAAAAATGATGAAATTACCAGGCCGGGTGCCATGACGGGGTTCGTTCCACTTGTGTGTGAGTTTCTAATGTTTCTTGCCATTTCGTCTATCTCCTAAAAAATAAAAAATAAACCTCCTGGACCTTGTCCAGTGTTCCAAATCCAACTATTGGAGACAATTCACCCATATTATGCATTCATCAACTATCTCAGAAATTATAATAATAAATTAATTAACACCACAATCTTCAAACTTTTCACTTTCTCTTTTTCTTTTTGGCCTTCAAAAAAGGCGAATATTTTGCTATGAAAGTTCAAAGATGAAAGTAAATTCCAATCTAACCATGTTAGCCTTCCAATCCAATATGCAAAAGTTTATTCTCTATAAAAACTAATTAAACAGAATTCAAAAATTTGCTTTTACTTTAACATCTAATTACAAATATTAAATAAAAAAACATTGTATATCAATCTAACATGCAGTGTCATATAAATATAATTAACAATCTTCACAAATGCATCATTGCCATTAAAGTTAGTTTATTCTCCATTCTGCATTATTAAATGAATAAACAAACAATGACTAGATAATCTTACCAGCAGATGAAGATGAAGCAGCTTGTGGAAGGAAATGGAGGTGTCTTTTAGAGGTGTTGTTTAGAGAGAAATGCAGAGAGGGGGGTGTGAATAGTGAGAAAGAGTGAACATAGTTTAATGGCTTTGAGATTCTTTTATCAACATAGAATCTTGTAGAAGATGAAAAACATAGTGGTGTTGAAGGTGCAACAGTTATGAACATTTTAAGGATTTTGTGTAATAAAATATTGAGATTGATGGGACTGAACTTGAACAAGAACTATAACTACTTTCACTTCGGTTTTTCCGCCGTAATCTTTTGTCTATCTTTTTCTTCAAGTAAATTCCTTTTCTTTTTTTTTCCCAAGTGGTTAGATTTTTCATTTTGTTAAGTAAAAAACTGAGTTTTTTTTTTTTATGGAATAATTGATTTTAATTAAAAAGGGTTTAAGTAAATTAATTTATGTTAGAATTGATTTTTTTTAACTAGGTGCGTAAGTTTATTTATGGAAAAAGAAAAATGAAAGATTGTAAGGGTACTTCACGGTTCACCTAAGAGGTAGCACATTAAAATAGCTAATGTATGAGATACTAATTCAACACTAGTCTTAAAATGTAAGGGTACACCACTTATTTGGTGATTCTAATATATTAGCTCTAGGATCTCTTCTATTAAGGATAAACATCTCATTCATCTATAAATAATTTAACTATCATACATTCTCACCAAGGTACATTTGAGCCACACTTAAGCGACAATATCCAAATTTGGTTCAATATCAAGTTACTTCAACTCTTACCGACATTAAACTTTTTTTATCTAGGTTCACTATAAACCATTCTCTAACATCTCTCAAGGGTTGCACGTCTTTTCTGGACAAGTCTCCACTTCATAGTAACGTTCATAACCTGTAAAGTCTTACGACTACATACTCAAAAGCTTGTCACATTCCTCTCCCCCTATTTCACTATGAACACTAAACTGTGCAAAGTAACGGTTATCTCTCTTAGAATCAGGATACTACTTATCTTACACATTATCACAACAAAATGCATTTGGTTCAGTAAAATCAATAAAAGTATAATGGTTCAAAATTGTACACATGAGAGTGGAGTAGAATGATGAAAATCAAAGAAATACATGGTTCTCTTAAATAATTGTGGTTTCGCTCAGGAGGTAGACAAGATCGTATAGTGAGACCTCGTTCACTCAAAAACCCTAAAATTCAATTGTTAACTTAAACACTAATACTCATAATTCTAATTCAGATTCAACAATGATTCGACATTAGGAAACATAATAAACATCAATTCAAGTATATTAACCTCAAAATTAACAACACTTTTCATTTCTACTTTCATAACTTAATCACTAACATTGCAATTTTCACATATCAAGTAAAACTCATCAAGACATTGCAATTTAATTATAGCTATCATTTTCACCCGTCTACGAGTCCTTTGGGGACCACTCCATCTTACTCTTTTTTTTTTTTTAAGAACCATCTTACTCATTTATTTGGTTACTTAGACAAACAACTAAAATCTTTCCATTTTTTCATGTTAGGATTGAAGGACTTTTTCAAGTCTCTTCATTTACACTACCAAATAGAAAAAAATCTTCCAATCTTACTTCCCTTAAAGGATTCAAACACCATCAATCAATTCGTCACTTCAATTATTTAAACAGCTTACAAGCAATTACGTCACAATACATAAATCTAAAATAAAAGTATCAAAAACCATATTCGAGTCTAGTCATAAATATTAACAAAATCACAATGTACTTGATCGATAATTAATGATAAAAAATCATATAAGTTTTTAGTCCTTTTTAGAGTAAATTTAGAGTAAAAGTAACTAGTTTAAATGTATTTCAGTTAGTTTTTGTAAAGAATTCAATAGAAAATCATGAAAGGACAAGATCCTGAAAATATGCTTGAAACCGACACGTCTTTCAAATATACAACAATACTTGAAAATACTCATTTCTAGGATTAACAATTCATGGAATACAAAATTCATTCTCTCAAAAAAAAAATCCTGGTGGACAAACCAGTCTCTACTACCGCTATTGTGACATTCTAAACTCTAATGTAAAATACTTCACAAAATAAATCAGTTTCAAAAGAGATTCATTGCGGATTAAAATAGAGTATCAAAATTTGTTTTCAAATATAAAGGCTTCGAAAGCTACACTAATACTTAATGAATTAATTTAATAAAAATGTCATATTTTTTTTAACAATTTTACTACCCCTCCGTCCTTTTTTATAGGATCATCTTACAAAAATTACGAATATTAAGAAAAAATCGTTGGAGTAATAAATTTGTCACAAATGTATCTGACTGTTTTTAAACTGTCTTTTGTGTATAGGTATATTTCTCTATTAGTCAGGTAGTCCAGTGATTAGAGACTCACCTTTAAAGTGAATAAGTTTTAAGTACGGTGTTTGGAGTTCGAATCTCGACTTCTGCATATAATAAGTAATATCACTACCAACTGATCTAAGCACACGAGGATTGTGTATAAATATATTTACTGTTAACTTTACATATTTCAAGATACATTGATCGTGTTAGTATAGGTATTTTTGGAAGTAGAGTATTAAATATGCATATAGAAATTTGTAGATGGACTTATATTTGAAGACTTATTTTATAAATAATTTCATTATCATATACAAAAGGGAATATATTTTTTTGGGAAATGTTAATGAGTGTCATAAGGACACTCTTTAAAAGTTTAAAAATGTAAGATTTTGTAAAAAAAGATATGTATTTAATACTAAAAATTAATTTTTTTTGACAAATACTAAAAATTAATATATTTAACTTTTCAAATAAGAGAAATGTTAACTAGTGCTCGGCGGCACTAGTTAATGTATTATAAAAAGAAATGATTACCTTAAAAATTGTGAATTTTACTTTTTAAAATATGAAAAAGTGTTCTTTTATTGCTAACTTTATCTTTTCCTTTTATTTTTAATTGTTTAACTAGTACCAAGACACGGATTAACACGATCCATTAAATAAATACATTGAAACAACTTACTTATTTAGAATCCATAAAGAATCCCCTCATCAAATGTGAAGTAAAAACCTTACATGCCGTGGCGAAGCCAGGAAAAAAAGTTAGGGTGGGCCATTAAAATTAATCGTTGAAAAATTGTTTAAAGCCTCGCAAAATAGACCTATAATTGAATTATTTAAATTTTTCGGATGGGCCACAACACCACTTTGTGGGAATTTGGATCAACCGAAACCTAAAACCGACATAAAATTGTATAAAATCTCGCAAAATAGACCTATAATTGAATTATTTAAATTTTTGGGTGGGCCACTACACCACTTTGCAGGAATTGGAATCAACCGAACCTAAAACCGACACAAAATTGTATAAAATCTCGCAAAATAAACCTATAATCGTTGATTTTTTAATTTTTCCGGATGGGCTGTGGCCCACCCCAGCCCATGAAGGACTCCGCCACCGCATACATGACACATACACACAAGACACAAGACTTAAACAAGAGTTCCATATGATTTAAATGATCTAAAAGTGGGGTCATTGTTTTCCACATAACATAACGGTTCCGAGAGAAATACTTATATACACAGAACACCAAATCAAATTTATTTAGACACATACTTATTAACATATCTATCATTCAATTATTTTAAAAACATACATTAGTTAATTCTTTTTTCTTTCATACTTTTTCTCATTATATGTGTGTCTAAATGACTCATTTTTATGTTTGTGATCAAGCAAGTGTAGCTCTCATTCTCCATTCTCCAATAATATACACCCACGTCCCACCCCATACTACTTCCATTTCCAATAAAAAGACGAAAATCTAAAAAGCAGATCATCAAATTGGAGGAGAGTAACAAACACACAACTACAACTCACAAGTCACATCACATGACATGGTGCATCTACCTTTTTTTACTTCCACCTTTTTCCTTTGAAAGTCCCCACATCAACTTGTCTCAATCTCAACGTCTCTAATTACTAATTTGCCGTTAATGTATCCGTTAAAGCTTACCTCACATTGCTTTTCACCTACTATTTTTTCCTTTTTAAACCTCCCCTTTATTTCCACACACACTCTAATCTAGTAATCTACCACTCTCTCTTTCTATATATCATCATTGAACTTCTCTCATTCACTGCACTGCCACTGAATAGTATAGCAGTACTAACATTGGTACAAGGCTGCAGACAAGGCATCATAACATACATTACCAACCAACCATGGCTAAACTACCTCTTCTCTTTTTCCTTCTTTTCTTGTCTCTCAAATCAGGTATGCATGTGTCAGATTTTCTCCCTTCTTTAAATTTGTTTGTCTCAATTTTAGTTCTTGTTTGTTGAGTTTTTAATGCACTACATCCACACTGGTATGGTCTTATTTTTTCAATTCAGTTTTCAAATTTATACTCTTTTTTTTAGCCAAAATTGGCATGTATAAGCATCCTTATAATGAGTATTATTATAAAAAAAATTCAGTTACCAAAATTTAAATTTTTAGATTGTATATATCAATGAATATATACAAACATTACGTTCAAATTGAGTTGGACTCGGGTCACTTAAACAAGGTCTCAAATTCGAGTTTATGAATAGAAAAATGTAATTTGCAAAGTTTTTTTTGCAAAAATTAGTCATCGACAAGTAATATGGTTACCAAAAGAAAATGTTGTAATTGCTCCTTATAATAATTGATCTCAATAAACATCACTTTTAGAGTGCACATTAGTCCAATGTTTAGTGATATTAAACATCTACATGAGAAATGTAAGCTAAACAATTACCATTAACCAATTAAAAATATAATTTTTTTTGGGTGACAAAACAATGTACAATTAATTGAATTTAATCAAGTTTACAAATTAATTAACACTAATATTTTTTATTTCTTTCCCACTTTTGACATGTGCAGGAGGGAATATGATCATGGTTAATGGGCAGGTAAATATTAATTTCTCTTGTAATTTGAGAACCAATAAATTACATAAAGTTTTTTTATCTAATTAAATTGTGTGATGATTTATGAAAAACACAGAAAACTTGGTGCGTGGCAAAGCCTTCATCAGATCAAGCAACACTTTTATCCAACCTCAATTATGCTTGCTCTCACGTTGATTGCAAATTTCTTCAGAAAGGATGTCCCTGCTCTAGTCCTGAAAATCTCATGAACCGCGCTTCCATCGCCATGAATCTCTATTATCGATCTAAAGGAACGGACCACTGGAACTGCGATTTCAGAGGATCTGCTCTTATTGTTGTGACTGATCCAAGTAAGTAACATAACTCATTGTGTTGTTTCATGTTCTAGATTAATTAATTGTTCTTCTAAATGAAACATTGCCTTGACAACGAAACCAATCATAATTCTAATTTTCGGACCGCAACCATAATTGTGACCTATGCAACAATATTGTAACTGCAATATGGTCGCATCGACTTCATTTGCTTTATTTTTCCATAATATTGATGTTCACATCGTAACTAAAACTAGTGGTTGCAACCGCAATTTAAAACCACCAACTAATTTACAAGTTTGATATGACTGTCCAATGCTAAATTAATTTTTTCTCATTCTGAATTGCAGGTTATGGTAACTGCATTTATGCATAGAAGTGGACTGGTCACTAGTACAATATACAAGTATAGTACTACTATAGTATGCTATTTAATTTAATTGGGTTGTCATTTCAAACCATATGGATATAGGCATATGCCACGCTACATTAAATCAAATGTGCCCTTAACTTTGAAGCATTTTGAATAATTTTTTGCATTTAAATTTTACATCAATTAATGTTAAGATTTAAATTTACACTATTAATTTGTACCCGGATGGTTAAGCATTTTTAGTTGTCGTCTTTTGGTTTGTTATGGTTAAATGTTTTTCTTTCTTACTCACTCTCTTCCTATATTCATATCATATGTTCGTTCAAAATGTTAAGATAGTTTGTTCGAAAATTTAATCAAAGATTTTAAAATAATTTTTGGCGGAAGCTTTTTCGGGTCGACAACGTCAATCTTGACCTATTAAAAGCACCGTATGCTAAAAATCGTTTAGATTTATATGAACTATGACCAAAGTTTAGAAATTTAATAAAAAACAATTCAAATTAACTTGAAAAGGTTAATATGACTCTCTCCCTCCCTCCCTCACTCTCTCTACCGATTATATGCACAAGTATCTAGTTTCCAATTCAACACTAATAACATAACAATTTGGTTTTGATAATTTCACAAACACCTTGTGTGCAATTTGCACCAAACTAAATTCAAACCTTAAAGATTCAAATTTTCTGCAAGTTACTAGTTTAAAACCCTTGTAACAGAGTTTATACAAAGTAGTAGTAGAAAAATTAAATTTAAAGGTTCATTCTTTCTTGCTCGAATCACTTAAAGGTTCAACCTAAAAATTTTTATGTGTTTGCATAAATTTTTTTGTATAAGTTATAACATTGCAAAGTAAAAGAGATAAAGCGAAGACAAAGATTTACTTAGGTAGTTCTCCAATCGTCCTTGCTATGGGTAAGTCTTTCTTCAATTCCTCAATTCCAAACAGGGTTGAGATATATTGATTGCAGTCTATGAAGCACGGATACGAACACGGACATCGAACACGACCGAACACTGACACGCCAAAATCGCTAATAGTTTGAGAAAATCATATAATTTAATGTAATTATATGTGTCGGTGTCGTGTCGCACATGACATATGTCCAACATCGCGACACGCCTAATCTGAGGAGCGTATGTGCTTCATAGATTGCGATTGAAAATAATTGTTCACAAGAAGTAAAACAATATCAAACCCAATTGAATCTTCAATCAAGATAATGATGAACTTTATTCTCCTTCCCTTGATCGTCAACCAAGATCAAGTGCTCAAATCGTTTAAATGGTCCTCCACTCGTTACTCATTTGCAAGAGCCACTGTCTTCAAAGTCTTCACCTCGGTTGAGTCCAATTGCAACGATTTGTGACGAAAACCCTCAAATTCAAATCCTAATTTGGGAGGAAAACCCTAGTGATTTTTCTGAGAAATCCTCAAGAATCTTCCACTCAAATTATAGAACACACAATTGAACAAATGATTATGTTAAAGAATTAAGAGTTTTGAAAGAGAGGAAAAGATGAAAAAGATGAGATTATATGTATTTGATTTCTCTTGATGAAATACACACGGGCGCGCGCGCGTGCACATACACATGTTTTAAGGCTTTGATTGAGAGTTTGGAGGGGATGGTTGAAAATATAGTGGAAAATGGTAAAATTTTTCACATTTTTTGAAAGAGTGGTTTTTTAGAGAATGATAAATTAATGTTTATTATTAATATATTTTTAAGTTTAAGAATATTATAACTACATAGATTAAATATAAAGAATTCATGTAAACCCTCCTAAACCTCCCAAAACACTCCTCCAATATAATTTTTTAGTTCCCCAAATTAGAAGGATTTTGTATTATGAAGAAAAATTAACCCCCTCAAAACCCTCCCTTCCCATTGTCCTCTATTTGTTCCACTTGCTCATTCCTATTTTCCTAGTCCCTCCCTTCCCCTCCGAACTAGCAAATGGTAACTTTTTATGAAAGTTTGTGTAATTAGTGCATAGAAAATTGAAAACTTTGACATTGTTTAAGAAAAATTATTTAATTTAGAAGGATTAAAGAGTGCACTTGGGGTACTCGTTAACAATATGTGGACTTAGACATAAATAAATATGAGTTGTATGTTTTTACTTTTTGCACCAACTTATTAATGAAATAATTCTGTAAAACATATTAAAAAATTAAATAAAACACATTTCATTAGATGGATTGGATGGATATCCATCAATTAAAATCTAATAATGGATGAATTGATGGACCTAATACTTATTAGATGTATTGGATGATCTTTTTTTTGAAAAAAAATAATGGATTTTAATTGGACCTAGACATAAATAAATATGAGTTGTATGTTTTTACTTTTTGCACCAACTTATTAATGAAATAATTCTGTAAAACATATTAAAAACATTAAATAACACATTTCATTAGATGGATTGGATGAATATCCATCAATTAAAATCTAATAATGGATGAATTGATGGACATAATACTTTTTAGATGTATTGGATGATCTATTTTCAACAAAAAATAAAAAATGGCTTTTAATTGGACTTAGACATAAATAAATAAATAAATAAATAAATAAATAAATATGAGTTCTATATTTTTACTTTTTGCACCAACTCATTAGTGAAACAATTCTGTAAAACATATTAAAAAATTAAATAACACATTTTATTAGATGGATTGGATGGATATCCATCAATTAAAATCTAATAATGGATGAATTGATGGACATAATACCTAATAGATGTATTGGATGATCTTTTTTCAACAAAAATAAATAGAGAATTGCTTTTTTGACACTCAGAAGTTCCTAATAACACAAGTAAATTACTAAATTACCCCCAGCGGTAGTTAACTACTGTTGAGTTATAACTACAAAATACCGCTGGTTTTTTTAGTCTTTTACTTGTGTTGCTAAGACATATCTAATGTCAGAAAAGCAATCCTCAAATAAATAATGGATTTTAATGTACTAATGGATTTTTTTGATCCATTAGGATCTAAATCCATATTCATCAAATCCATTCATTTTGCCACCCTTATTAAAGATGATTGCAAAGTTGAAGATGATAGTCCCTAGAGTGATGATTATGTTATCTTAGACCTAGCCAAAGATTAATTCAAACATATATGGTTTGGAACAGAATACATTATATATATAATGATATAATATAATATAATGATTTTTTGTTGTAACTATCTTTGTTTTTGTTGATCAAATCCTGCATTTTATCAATGTGTGGTAAATCGCATAGTTATACTTAGGGTGTTTGCAGTGCGATTTGGTTCGCATTTGAGACTAAAAGTCATCTGAACCACAAGATAAAAAGGTATGTTGTTTGGTTTGGTTTGGTTAAGTTTTAAAATTAAAATCCAAACCAAACCAATACGGTTTGGGTTGGATCAATTGGTGCAATTTTTTTTTAGACAACATAATTTTTTGTTCGAAACATTAAAATCAAGTTAGAAAACTAAACACAACATATTTCAAACGAATGTTTTAAATTTCATTCAATATTACAATTTCATTTTCATCCAACAATGTTCCCAACATCATAGACCAACTTAAAAACGTGGACAAAAACTAATAATATTTTATGAGAAATGCAAAAGATTAAGATTTTATCATTCTCTAAAAGTTCAAGTATACATAAATACATTTTGAAATAAAAAGAAAAGAAGAAAATAAAAAAGAAAAAAAGATATCATTTTTATAAAAGCTTCAATTGAATTTTGATAAGTATTGGTCTATGTGACATATATTTAATTAATATTTTTTCTTATGTTGTGGTTTGGTTTTGTTTGGTTCGGTTGGTAAAATAAAAACCGTAAACCGAACCAAACAATGCGGTTGAGTAAGAAAACGATATGAATACATCCAAATCAAATGCGGTTTTTTGTAGTTTTGGTTCAGGTTGATTCAATTTACGATTTTTCTACTAAGTTGGTTCGTTTTTGAGCACCCCTAAACTTATATTTGTGTTACATTTGTATTGAATGATGTTTTCTGCGGTCTAAACGTTTTCAAAATCTAATATCTAAAAACGGTAAACACAATTTAAATTATATATTCATCATTGAAGATTATGTTGGTATAGATAAATATGTATCCACAATTCTAGTTAGCCCTTCCTCATTTCATGATTTTTTGGTGATGTCCGGAGTTTGAATCTCAAACCTTACATATATTATGCATTTTTCTTACCAATTAAGTTAAACTTACCGGATCCTCATTTCATGGTTTGGACAAACTAGTGAAGAGTTTGAGGATAGATATAGAAAAGAAAAATATCTCATAGGTATCCATCGGATATATCCTGTATATACCATACTATACAACTTCATTGTGATTGGTTTATACCGGCGCCGCGAAATGACATTTTGGACAAACAGTATTGTTAGATTGAGACCGTTTATTTACCCATTTAAACGTGAATTTATTTTTGTTTTTTTGAGAGGAGTTAATTTATTTTCGTTCTTTAGTAAATTATTATTATCTTAAGTAATAGTACGTAAATAGTAGTAACAAATTTGAGCGGTCAAAAGACAAAGTTTAATCTTAAGAAAAAATTATTTTTCCCTCTAAAAAAGAAAAGAAATGTTTATTTATTTTAAAAGATGATTTTTTAGTCATTAAATTAAAAGTATTTGATAAAAAAAAGTACATTAATGTGGAACGAACATAATCACAATTTCAAAGTGTATCATGCATCACCAGAGACGGAAACGTGGCGAGCTCCTTAAACTCAAATTTGTGTGTTTTTTCAAAGGTACATTCACTTTAGTATACTCTTGTTTGTCGTTTGTTCTTTCTGGTTCTTGTTTGAGCACATGATCAAACCGAAAAATAATTAAAATGCTAATAAAATTCATTTTAACACTTTATTTTTGATATGCAATCAATTATTGAGTGAAATTAATGTAATTTTTACCACTTTATGATTGATCAATGTTTAAAATGATGAGAAATTTTCACCTAATAAAAAAAGTATTAACAAGATATTAAAAGAGTGTTAGAGTTAGTCTTAGTAGCAATTTTCAACTTTAAGATTTTTTCTCATGTTTTAAGTTGAAGTAAACATCTATTCTATAGATATTATTTTTTAAACTAAACATCTGACGTAAAGATCGCCTAATCTAAGAAATTCAATCTTATCGTCCATTTATAAAGGACTCATATAAAGTCCAAGCTTCATGGTCTAGTCCCCTAAATACTCTAAATACTTTAATTAATAACTAAATAATATTCTCTTGCATGTTTATTTCCATCCTCTTTTTTTTTTTTAGCAAATTTCCATCCTTCAGTAAATAGTTAAGTTTTATATATTTTCATAATAATAGAAATATACTTTTTTTCCCATAATAATATAGGAATGAAAGTTGTATTCAAAACATTTTACCTTAGAAAGAGCATGAGCACGAATATATATATTCATGTAAACTTGAGTCTTCTTATGTGTCAATATCTATTTTTCCAATTTCCAAAGATGTACAAGGGGTGAAGATCACGTTTTCATTCCTCATTTCATCCAAAATGTATCAGATACTCAAATGGTCTGTTTGGTTCGAGAATTAGGAGGGGAGGGAAGGGGAGGGATTTTAACGGAGGGGAGGGAAGGGGAGATATTTTAATTAAAAACGTGTTTGGTAC
>Ga0315914_1001431_pt1 | contig 35573 bp, 10 predicted proteins | sample MpolenodulesMG_FD_203920 | JGI IMG/M metagenome (GOLD analysis project Ga0315914, IMG submission 203920) | Medicago polymorpha root nodule microbial communities from Los Angeles, California, United States - elongated nodules | ecosystem: Host-associated > Plants > Roots > Nodule | place: USA...
ATAATTCAAACCTAATTTGTTAATTTCCTACAAATTCAACCTTCTATTGACTAAACTAGCAAAATCAGTAATCACAATGCGAATGAAAAATTTGCAACGAAAAAACGAACGAAATGCTTACAAGTACGAAACATCAGTGTTCCGGAGCATTTCAGCGATTCTGCTAGATTGCGAGAGAATTTCGACGCGGTTCAACGGCAACGGTGAATCGAAGAGACGTAGGTCATGACCGAAAGCACCGCAGAAAACCGGAAGCGAAGGTAACGGCAAGCACGAAGCGACTTCGGAATGAACTGTGTTCGCCATGCTGATTCCACGGTGGTCGGAGAGTGCCTCCGCCGCCGTAACGGCATCGGAAGTAGTTGGAGGAATCATCGATTAGTCACGTGAAGAGCATGTGAGTTGTTGAAATTTGAAAGAGTGAAAATAGAGAAAGTAGATACGAATTTTGAGGTTTTGATTTTGAAGTTGTTGAAGAAATGTTGAACCCTAGAGGGATAAAATTGGAAGTGAATGGCGGGGAAAAAAGTGATTATGTGAGAAAGTGATTTTGGATTGGAGAAAGAAATGGGTTAAGTAGATTCGGTGTTAGAACGGTGTTTGACTATGAGATGACGGAAACACCCTTGCGGTTTGTGAGAAGCTTGTTGTGTAAGCTTATATAGTCAACATTGTAGATCCATCCTCCATGGAGGGTGTATTTGGAAAGTAATCAATATGTGGTTGACTAAAAGCTACACTACACTTACTAGACATGGACTTGAGTAGTCCTGTTGGAAATGTGTGTTTGAAACCGGTTATCTTGATTAAATTTCTGTGAAAGCGAGTGTTTTTTTACTATAAAATGAAAAATTAGTATACCTTCCTTTTGCGAAAACGTGAAAATCTATTGTAGAAATAGTAATAGTCGACGTAAACTGAATGTATGCTATTAAGAAATAAAATAATTGCATTTCATTAATAATAACTAACAAGATCGAATGATTATGAAAGACGTCGTATGTGTAGGAATTAGGTTTTTATAGACGTGTGAGCTAATTGTGAGTGACTATATTAACCAACATTCTAATGAAGTTAATAAGTTAATTGTGAGCGACTATATGAGCTGACTTTCTAATAAAAATAGAGCATTGTTGAATAGTAGAGGAGACAGTTGCACAAAATTGGATGACAATAAAAAACATAAGAGAATTGTAGTAATATTGTAAACAAGTGATGTGTATATTAATAATTATAAGTGCAAATCTTACCTTTTGTATACACATTGTCCGTAACATGGAGCATTCTCCTTAAAGGAGCGTTGCTAAATAGTACGGGAGACGGCTGCTCTAAATTGGACTTATCATCTTCATATGGTATGGTATATTAGTAATAATGGGCTAGTTAGGATTCATTATTTCTCTATATTGAATTGACACATGTTATCATCTTCATAATCATTTGTAGTGCCTCACTGAGTTTGTCAATTGCAATCTAGTTTAATACTTGCGAGGGGTCAACGCATATTTAACAATGTTAACAACATTTTGTTCAACTACTTAATATCAAATTTAAAATTAAAATTAGTTTTTATTTAAAGGGAGATAAAAAAATTAGTACAAAATTATTTTATTCTTATCCTTCAATGTTAATTATATTTCATTCAAACGTCCTCGAACTTTGTAAAGGATTTTTACTAAATTAGTTATAAATTTTGAAGGTTGTTCTTTATGCACTCTGATTGCTAGGAAAATTCAACCATCGTTAAGATGAGCGACAATTAAGTGTCATTTGTCATACAACGGTAGTTAAGTGTCATTCGACATTTTTTATATCGGTTCAACTACTTTTTAAATTGGTTTAACCAATTCAGAAAGTCTCCGAACTTATAGTTAACTATTACTTCATTCGTTTTTTATCTTGATGTATTTGTTGTTTGCACAAGTATTAAGAAACCATTAAAGTATAGAATTAGTTGTTAGTTTTGGATTAAAATGCCCATATCTATGTTTTTTGCCTACTGTATAAAATCATCGAAACTTTCAATCTATCTCAAACTTACTCCACACAAATTATTTCCCACTATCTCGTTCCACTTTTTTTTTCCACCAATACATTCAGTATTGCCCAGCTCATACTTGCGGGTGCAGTTTGGATCCTGCTATGTCTACAACATTAGACTCATAATCAACTTCCCCTTCCAGTGAATCCTCAATTACCATCTCCAACAATTTTCCTCTTTTTGTTTCATGTGTCTTTCTGAGTTGCTTCCATGTTGGATTTAAAGTGGGAACGAATGGAGTAGTTATACGCAAGTTGTTTTTTTATAGTTGCATGCATGAATATATGAATAGTTTTAAATATGTCATAGGTAGTTGTAGTGAACCTTACCTCGACAGTTGTATTGTGTTTTTTTTTTGCATATGTTATGTATTGCCTCTATCAACTGAGTTAAGTCACGAGGACAGTTGTATTGTATTTAAATTCACATGTGTTAAGTCAAAAGTCACAACTCCTTTATTCATCTTATGATGCGTTTTTCAACAAGGGTAAACTTGGGTAAAAAATATTAAACATTCTAAAACATCTAATATTTTAAAATAAAGTTGAAGTCCTAAAATATCAAAAGATAAAAAAAAAAATGGACGGAGTATTAGAGATATGCTCATTATTTTGGAGTGCGGAAGAGAAAACCATGGTGCTAAAGAGCAATTTTCTTAAATTTTAAATTACAAGTGACATCTATGTAATTATTAGACATATGTTTGGCCCATAAAAAAAGGATAGTGCTTTTCTCACCCTACCCGTTTCTCGCGCACCCTATTTTATTTTATTTTATTTTACGAATATGTCCATGTAATTTTCGGATTTTAAAATTCGAACTGAGCTTTCCTTTGTTGTGGGATAAAAAAATGAATTTTTCATCAATTCGGATTTTATAATCTGAAACCTTAAAAAATAGGATGCATTCCTAGTTTTTTTTTTCGGATTATAGAATCCGAACACCCCACAAACACCCTTTTTCAAGGGGAAAACAATATCATGGATAACATGGGTAAACAGTTTAAGGACCATATTAATCTTCCTAACTCTCATCATTCTGTTTTAGGCCATTGTTAGTTGTTCTTAGTAAAAAAAACCGGTTTTCGGGCTACTTGATCAGATTGCTCTGAAACTTCCCAAAAATTCAGAAATCCAGTTTTCGTGCTACTTGATCAAATTGCTCTGAAACTTCCAAAAAATTCAAAAAAAATCAAGGATCAAGACTCTCGTAGAAGAAACTTCTTACGAGACTCCACCGCTCAAAATCCAAAGTTCCATTGTTAAGATCCATTTTTTTTCTTTTCATATTCTCGAAAAAAAATCCAAAAAATAAATTGTATTAGTTTTATTTGATTTTTAGATTTTTTTTTTTTTGTGGTATTTATAGATCTCTATGATTTTATTTGACAGGTTTTTATCGATTTTTACTTTGTTTTTAAAAACAAAATTCAAAACTACCGAAGTGGAAGAGATTCTGATTGCTGATTATATATAAGTATATTTCGGATTATAAAATCCGAACGCAGTTTTGATGTTTTCGGATTTTGTAATCTGAAATCTCATGGGCAGTTTTGTAAAAATTATAGGGCGCGTGAGAAGTAGATAGGGTGGAAAAAGTAAATCTTAAAAAAAAGACATGTTTGGCCCAGAAAAAAAGACATTTGTTTGGCCCATTTATAAATTTTACTTGATAGTGTTCTCATCCTACGTATAATTTGTACAAAAATATTCAAATTCTATTACTTTTTCCAACCTATCCATTTATTGCGCACCCTATTTTGTTTCGAAAATATCCTTCGACAATTTTTGGATTTTATAATAAAAAATGACTTCTTCCTTTCTTTTTGGGTGGAAAATGAATTTATCTGTTCGAATTTTACAATCCAAACACAATAAGTAGTTCAAATTTTTAAATCCGAACACCTCAAAAAGTAAAGCGCATTCGTTGTTTTTTTTTCTTCTTCAGATTATAAAATATGAACTACCCCTATAACTCCTCTTGTACCAACAATTCAAGGGAAACACATTCAAATTATATAATCTGAACTATATCAACACATAGACTTGGTTAGTTTAAGACATATGAATAAAGGTAGGATGGTAAAGAAGCCTAGGTTGTGAAAAAATGTCAACAACATGCAAGTTAAATGACTTATCTTTATTTAAAAACATAAAAGTAATTTGAGTGCAATAAAACAAGTAAATACTTTTTTTAACGACAAGATTTATTAATAACCAAATGCCTGCATGAGATGAACAAACACCGGTAAAACATAAACAACGAGCAACATGGGTCTTGTATAAGGCAGAACACTCAAAAAGAAAACTCATACACCTCGTACATCAAAACACCTATAAAGACATCACCCAATCGATGGGTACCACCAAAAATCAATACAAAACTAACCACCAAAATGAAAGGCAACACAACAATCAAAGTCAAACTTCCACACAACAACATAAATCAAATGTGGGTCAAGTCCTCAACCTCCATCGTGAATGACCACAAAAGTGAGTACAAACACCTATCTCCAATTACTTGAATGAAAACCCTTGCAAAAAAAAAATCATCAAAAACCCCCACAACAGCAGCTTACATTCCTTTCACAGCTGAGCCTAAATAAACATCCAAAAATTACCTATTTTAACACCCAATCGGATTCCACCACCTATCGACCTCCAGCCAGTCGGAGAATACACCAAACAAGCACCAAAACTTGAATCTATAAAGTGACTTTCTATCTCGAAGCAAAAACGATCGACCCACGAGACTCCAGAAACAAATCACTAAGGCACCCCTAAACTCCCAGCCTACCAGAAGACATCATAACCTTTCAAAAAACTTGAAACTAAACACTAATCCTCGATCAAAAATAAAAGCGGTTGTCCCACGAGAATCCAGAAGACAAACCCTTGAGGCAGTCAACATGTGGAGCGGTAGCGAAAACATAACCAGTTCGAAAAAGGGTACTAGTCGAAAACAACCCAAAATCTACCATAAACCAATAAACCAAAATTTGACAAAAACAATCCTTATAAAAAAGAGAAATTAGACCAAAAAAAAAACTAATGACAAATTTTGTAACACATATACTCGATAAAAGGCTATTAAATGTTATTTTCATACACATCCACAAGTCGACGGACAATGTTGGGATTGTCAGGATGCATATTTACTTTCTAAGAAATATAAAATATCAATTTAATTCATAAAAATATCAAATGTAATATAGGTGGTTGGGCATTTCTATAGTCATTCCTTCTGCTGTTGCGGATCATTTTACTCAATTCAGCTTTGGTGGCGGTCACTCTAAGGCACGATGTTCAATTTTACAGGTTCTTTGGTTTACAACCGTGTGGTAAATTTGAAAAGAAAGAAATAACATGTTATTTAATGGTAAAGAATACCAGATTATGCAGGTGGTAGATAAAATTAAGTCTCTATCTTTCATGTGGTTGAAGGTGAAATATGCTTCTCTTCCATTCAATTACCATGGTTGGTGGTTTAGTTCGTTTACTATCCTTGGCATCCACTCTTAGTTATTTCTTCTCTTGTTTGTTTTTTCACTCTATTTAGAGCGTGTATTTATTTGTTTGGATGTTGTTCTTGATTCTGTTGTCTCTTTTCTGGTACACCTTATACTATGAAGGACCTTTTGATTTGGTAATATTAATTTTATTTTAGCCTCTTTAAAAAAAAATGTTAGTCAATTTATTACTAACGCTAAAATACCTGTTCATAATCCTAAAATGACTACTTTAACTCGCATTAAAAATTCTAGAAATTTTGACATGTTTGGTTTCTTTGAAGTAGAATTGACTTTGCCTTAAGAATTGATTTGATTCGAAGCTAAAATATGTAGCTTCTGATATTAAAATTGATTTTTACACAATTTTATGTTCAATTCATTTTTACATAAATATATTTAAACATAAATCATTTTACCTTCAACTAATTTTTAGTTTTCTGTTTGCGTTAACTCTTTAGTTCTCGGGGAATGATTTTAGATAATTCGGAGTTTAGCCATGAGGTAAGTATAGTATGTCCAAAAATTGTTCCACATGTGAATCGAACTCAAGTTCTCCTAAAAGATTAGTTATTTGATGAAGTTTATTAACCACTTAAACACAATTGTTTGATTTATCTTCAACTCAATTTTAATTCCAATCAATTCAGTCAAAATCAATTTTTTTACCACAAAACCAAACATTACTAAAACTAAACCGTGGCTACCATACGTTGTACTATGAGCATGCCAACTACCTTGGTAAGGCTAAATAATTACAATGTCGTAACAGATAGTAAAGGCAAAAGCAACAAAAGCGAAATTGTATCACGTTAGACAAAACATTTTGGCATGTTGTGGGTCATGGGTCTCCAACCAAAAACAAGGGAAGGTACTGACCAATGTAAGAGTTATAGCTCATGCCCTTCATATGGATATACCATATATCATATTTCACAGCTAATAATGTTTTTACCACAAAAACAAAACGAATAAAGTGTAAGAAACATGCCTGCACATGACATGATGTAAGGGTAGAGTTAAAGGGTATTGATCAATTGAACAAAAAAAAGATGTTACATCACATCTCTTTGCATTTCAGGGCAATCCCCCCATTCCTCTTCATCATCTTGTTTCTCATAACCCATTCTGTTTGTTCTGTATAGACAATGACTTAAGGTAATGGCCCATCAACAAATTCATAGGTGCTTAATTGTACCGAATGAACAAAACACATATTCACGCATTTAGACGTGTTGTTAGAATTATTGAATGAAGATCATACGTCTCACATTTTGATATTAGTTTTAAAATATGATTTATCAAGTTTTAAAATATGAGTCTTTTGGATTAATTAGGTCATCTATTCCAAGTTATTATCCACATAAATGCACATTTCTTACGAATTAAAATAAAATGATTTTTACCTAAACAATTTAAACATAAACTACATATAGTAGGATGATGGAGAAGGAAAGGAAGCGGAAAGGAGTAGAAAGGAATCATATCTGGTGTAGGTGTAGGTGGTCCATTGTGTGACCTAATAGAGGTGCAAGATCTAATGGCCATATCACCATGGTCAAAAACATTTGTATCACCATCCTTCCTTCAAAACCATTTGTATCACCATCCTAAGCTCCTCCCATGGACAAATGATTCTATTTCGATATCCTTAGGCCTGCTGAAAGCAAACCAAAATCAATTTTAATGAAAATGTGTGAGGATGCCAAAATAAATTTCTAGTTCTAGAATCACTTTTGATTCTCTCCAAAGTGAATCTAAATATACACTAGTACATGTCTAGAATCAATTTGAGTTTAACAAAATTACTATAACATAATGTATTTGTTGAAGTTTCCGATAAAATTTTTAGTATTTAGTCATAAATCACTAGATACAAGTTATAACATATCATCAATAATAAAAAAGGAAGAAGAAATTGTGTACCTTTGAATTAGGTTGATGAAAGATAACCGCCGACAACTATGAGAGGGGTGACTACCCTCATTCCGTCTAGCTTTAGGTTTTCACAATTGTTCAAAATGCTTAACTGTTGGATGGGATGACATTTAAATAGTTAAACGGCTGAGGGCGGGGACCTCTCATTGGACTTAGCTAAATGGTCTAACCCATCACGGTTCATTTAGTAACAATAGTTCAATCACTCATATTCATCAACTAATTAGTGTTTAACACAATAAATCATAATTTATATTATAACATTAACTTATAATAATTGATTACTGTCAATCCATAATTGATTAATTAAATAATTAATTCAACAGTTTCAAAATATAGTTGATATAAAAATTACAGTGAGATACCATAACTTTGCGTAATTCATTATCAATCTAAGCATACATTAAAATTTGTTTGTTTCAAATCGAAGTCTAGAGCTAAATGAGGCTAGACTATAAATGAAAGAGATTTGGATCATATTCGCTTATTCTTTTCTTCATCAAGTTATATCTATCTCTCTTTAAATTTTAGAGAGAAGATCAATAAAGAGAAAAAATATAAAAAAAATAGGATCAAGAGAATCCATAAGACAAATTGGAGAAGACAGAGGAATGAGAATGATAGAAATGAGAGAATCTAGATTAAAATGAAAGACTCTTCTTTATTTTATTTTATTTTATTTTAAGGGTGAAAGACCCTTATTGTCTACCTAGAAATTTGAATTTTAACAAAATGCAAACTAATACATTGCTTTTATGCAATAATAAAGTACACAACACAATAAATATTTGCTTTTGTGCAATAATAAAGTATACAATGCAATAAAGATTTTGATCGTATGCTTTTATAATATATACATGATTATCTAAGATATTTTTATTCCCTCTTTCGTTGTCTTTCTCTATAGTTTTTAACTTTCTTCCTTCATTATTTAATTTTCATGACATGGTCATGTTGTAGAACTTTTAGTGTGAGAATTTTAATACATCTTAGAACAATGATAAGAGAACTAATAATGAAATCAATTCGAATATTGCTAAAGGGAAAATATATACTTTAAATATCTTTATGAGAAAGTGGCTTCAAGCAGCTTCCTCCCAAATCCAAAAAATTAAATTGGATAGTATCACATGCTATCTACAGAACCCACACATGTCACACATGCCGAATAGAAATGGCTTGAAAACCAAGTGCATACATGTGCCCTTATAAAGCTATAAATACATGCTAGTACCCTAGTATATATATGTATATACACAGTATTTTCAGCTTTTTTATATGGACTATTTATTATATTATATTTTCATCTTAATGTTTTTTTTGTTTTGCTGAAAGAAGGTCTTAATCTTCATGTTACTAAGGAAATGACCTTAGAGGCTGCCACTTGATCAGTTCCATGCAGGGAATGTGCAGAACATGCTGTACATTTCGTGCTGCCTCACTGTCCCCTCCTTTGTTTGTCACATGTCTTCATAGGCCATGCATTCCAAATCATGTGCTCACCATGTGCTTTCTCATTCTCTCTCTTTCTGTAACGGAGCTTTGCTGGCCCATATCACCTTCACATGCACCCTTTAGGGGAAGCCACACCCCATTACAACTAGCTTAACTTAAGGTACCACCCTTTTTCTCTACATGAAATTACTTAAAAGCCCTCACATTCTATTTCATAAGAGAAATGTGATATATTTTCAACAATTTTAATACAATTTTGAGATAATTTTCTTTCATACTTTCTTTATATTTTTATTCTCTATATTGTTTTAGTTTATGCATCAATATCTAAGTTGCATTATATTTTTGGTTGTCACATAAGTTATCTTAAAATGATTGTTCATATAACATCTCTATTAGAAAAAAGAAGATACATATTAATATTTTTTAAAAAAGATATCTTATCTCATTATATTTATAAAATAAAGGTAGATCATGTTTTTGTTCCCTTAAATTCATTTCATTTTGTTTTGGTTTTTTAGTTACTAACGTTATACAATGTACTTCCATACTTTTTTTTTTTTTTCGTTTTTTTTGGTCTCTTTAGGTTATAAAAATTGGACATTTTAGTTCTTTGAGTTGGAAAAAGCGGAAGAGACCAGACTCCAACAAGATAACAAATCAAAGGTTAAATATTCAAACTAAAAGAAACATCTATATTTAATTTTGACACGTCTTAAATAAGATTATCTTCTATTGAAATAACATACGCAAAACCAAAAGATGGAACAATTCTTTTTGAACATGAACCTGAACATAAATGGGTTGAAGAAAAGTAAAATTAAGGTTGATGCTTAACTCATAGAATGTTATTTTTAATGTTATCAAATAATGAAGGGTTAAATATGTTTTTTGTTCCTATAAATATGTCAACTTCTTGTTTTAGTTCCTTTAAAACAATTCTTCAACTTTTAGTTCCTCATTTAAAGTAAACTCGTATGTAGAATTCATATTTTTGAAAAAAAACTGCAAAAAAATGTATAAGTTTATAAGAATCTCTCCAAAAAAATTTAGAAATTTTTAACAAAACATGAATTAAATATGAATTTTTATATTTTTGGCAGTTAAATTTTTTTTATTTAATTTATGTTTTGTTAAAAAATTCTAATTTTTTGGTAGAGATTTTTACGATATTCTACATATTTATTCACAATTTCATTAAAAAATACAAAAATTAATTTTAAAATAGGGACAAAAAATAGTGGTTGAAAATTTTATAGGGACTAAAAGTTGAAGATTTTTTTTAGAGGAACTAAAATAAAAATTTGATATATTTATAGGAAAAAAAACATATTGAACCCAATAATTAAAACTAAAAAGAAAACATAATATCGTTATTGTGATTAAGCAAAGAATTAGATAAAGAGCTAGTAATAAGATACTTGTAAAATTATTTATTAGCATTTACCGTAAATATATATATAATATGCTGAATTTGGTAGTTATGCACATAAAATTAATTTGAAAGATACTAAAAAAAAATATTTGATGTTAAACTAAAACATAAATCATGACTTATTTTGATATAATTTTAAATTTTACAAAAATGGCATCTAATAAGGAGAGAATACTTTTCTTTTGAGGGAGAGAATACTTATTATTATTATTTATTATTTGTTTGATCCTTTTCACCTTTAGTTCAAGAATTTGTCCTTTTCGAAGGTGCCATACTAGGTACAATTCATGGAATATTTTATTGTCCTTAATAGTGTCGATTTAGGTCGGCTTAATTCAACACCTGTTTTGCTTTAAAACTTTTACAAATCTCATCTATATATTATACTTTAGGATAGAATTCATAGTACTCTAAGATAGAATCATAAAATAGACAGGGACATATTATAATCAAAATCCTTGCATACATGTGCAAATATCTCAATTCACGACAAATGCACAATGCTTTTCCGTAATACGCTTAATTTGTGCATGTTGATTTTCTTTTTTTAAATGTTAGAGTATCTAATGAATGAATGGATAAAATGAATAAGGACACTTTTATACATTATATTATGTATGTATGTATGTATTTCCAAAAACGTGTTTCTTTATTATGGGAGGAAAACATAGAATTCTTTAGAGAGAATAAAAAGGAACCTTCATAAATTTGTTGCAATGGATTGGAAATGGAATAAATCATATTTGTGCTTAATTATGTATATGATTCAACGAATCAATGTAAGCACCTAACAATTTTATAGTCAAATGAGCACTCCTAAAATCACTCACAAATATTGCCTAGTGAAATCATTGTTTAACCTAAAAAAACACGGAAATGTATACAATCACTTGCTTCATTTACTAAAAAGAAGTAAAGTACAAAAAGTGATACTTTCATACATGTAAAAAGCATTTAAACTTGTGGTACATAATATAATTTTTCTTAAGAAGGAAAAGGGCCACTTTGAATAATAATTTAATGTTTTAGAGTGATCTTTGATGCTCGATTAATAATGCAAAGAGGCAACATAAATATAGACATGTAAATCGGAAAAAATATATCCAAGATCCTTTGTATGAAATGATAATGAATCTTTTATAATTTTAACGGAGAGTTTTGACATTTATTATGGTTCTACCTGATTCAATGAATTAATCTCTACAACTGTAAACTTTTTTTTACTTATAACCACAATTCTTCCGAAAAATAAATGTGCATGAAACTTTAAAGGCGAGAAGTACAAAAAGTGACACTCAATTCTCTAGCACTTACATCTTCAAACTACTAATTACCTTGACATAAAAGAACAATACTATAACGAATATCATCTTTATCACTTTTAACTCATTTGAGTTAGTTTGATAACGTTAGTTTGTGACTTTGAATTGTGCTCCTCTTAAGCTCTCAAATTCGATTCTCCTAAATGTCGATTTTGATAGACAAATTTGGCTCAATTTTTTAGTGATTATCTCCCGATCCATAATCTTTTTTGTGTGTGAATTTTCAAACGATGTCTATCACTTTGTCCACCGATTACAAAACTATATGAGGGCAATATGGTAATTGAAGTGAGTGAAGTTTTAGGGACCTTTCACATGTGCCGTAACAGAAGGGCAGGCTTTAGTTTCTGCCTCACTGGCTCCCAATTTGTGTTGTGTGTTGCCTCTCTTCCCGCTTTCTCTTTTTTCAATTGGGGTCATCACGTACGTACCATAACCTTACTACATCATCAAATTACAACCATAACCTTATTATATCAAAATATCCAATTTCTTCATATTCTATGGTCCCACCATTTTCAAATACTTACAATTCTTGTTTCATCAAATGCATCATATGTATGAGGGTTATTAACTAATTGCAACGAATGTTTTATTAAAAATGGAACTAGTTATACTTTTGTTTCTTGTAGGGCCAAATTTCAAATTGGTGTTTTTTTTTTTTTTTTTTACTTTTTTATGAGTATAACATCAAAATTCAAACATTAAATGAGAGAAATGGAGAAAATTGCGAGTTCGAATCCAAGTTAAAAATGTTAAATTTCTTTACAACATTTTATCATAAGAACAGTGGCGATGGTGCCTTTTAAATTGATACTTAAAAAACTACTTAGTCTTAATATTTTTTTTATTATCTATATTATAATATATAATTTTTACTGCTATATTATAATTTGGTATGTTTTTTTTTAAAAATACAACATCTTGGTAGTAGTTTCCTATTTGCCTAACAAACATAATGATTTTAGGACCTACATACGACCTTATTGTAGAGTTTTTAATTTTTTGTGTGGTCTATAACAATAAGAATAAATCCTTAAAAAACAATAAGAATAAAATAATTTTATTTTGGTGGCTTAGTCATGCACTTCAATGATTTTAGGACCTATCTTATTATATTTATCAAAATAGTTCCCATTTTTTAAAATTGAACATTTTGGTCCTTAAGTTTCACATTTCTTGTAACTTTGGTCTTGATCCATATTTATTACCTAAAAACTGGTGACTTTTAACCTAAAAGAGGTGATTTTTTATCTCAACATTAAATCTCAAGAGAAAATATCACTTAAACTCACATGTTTTATGTCTAAATTACATGAGTTTTACTAAATATATGTGTAACTAACATAATTTAATAGAACTTGTTTTCAGAAATAACGAGATCCACTCAAATAATGAGTTTAATTATTATGCATTGTCAATTTTAAAAAAATTACACTGTCAGCCCACCATAATCTTTATTCACGTAACTTTATAAGTTGTTATAGTTAAAGTCAATAGTTTATTTAAGATTGGGTAATATGAATTTTTTTATTTCTAGCCCTCACAAATTTATTTGGATCACATATTATTTTTTGAAACTACCGATGTTTTTTTTTGGAAAAAGCTAAACGAATACATTAAAAACCAACAAAAAATTCCTCTAGTACAAAAACACAAACAACTACTACACAATAGGCGAAAGAAAATAAAAAAATTATACTATAGCCTAAAAACATAACAAATGTCTTAATCTTTAAACCGATTAAAAAAGCATAATATGAAACTACCAGTGTTAGTAATTATTTGATAAATTGATATTTTTCTTCTTCATCCAAATTTGAAATTAAGATTTTCATTCAACTTCTTCAACATATTATTTGAACAATTTTGAAACATTTTTTTATTAAAAAAATATTGTTTTTAAAGAAGTGGCATTTTGGTAGTAACCTGTATAATCAAGTGGCAATTTCATTACATCTTATTACTTAAACCCAATGACACCTTAACTCAAAAATTCATAACACCAAACTCATTTCATTCCTCTCTCTGTTTTCCTCTGTTTCCCCTGTTTCCTCTGTTTTTGTTTTTAAGGTTCTTTGTTTCAACAACAATGAGCACAAACACACAACATAGTTACAAACTCTCTGTGAAAAAAGCTACAAGAAGAACAAGAAGAAGACAAATGGAAGAAAAATGCAAGTCTAAGAAGAAGCTTTCACAAAAGCTAAAAGCTCTTAAGAATTTAATTCCTTCCAACAATGGAGATGAAGTGAAAACTGATGAGTTGTTTAAGGAAACTGCTGATTACATAGTTTTTCTAAGAACAAGGGTGTTGATTCTTCAGAAGCTGGTTGAGATTTATGGAAATAACTCTGAGAATAATGAACATGATGTATTGTTATAGCTAGCTTCACTCTCCTTCATGGTTCTTTTTTTCTTTCTTTTTTTATTTATTTAAATGTTTTATTTAATTGTCTTTTTATTGATGAAGAAAAATGAGAAAAGATCTTTGTTCTAGTAGCTTTTTTATTTTTTTATTTTATTTTTGTTTTTTGTGATTTTTATTAGATTTGGCTAGGGCTTAATTATATTCTCTTTGGTGGGATGGAAGAAATTAATGAAGAAGTAAAGATTGGAAATTTGTAAAGGAAATCCAATGCATGTGACATTTTTATTTTATTTTTTGTGTTAGTGAAAATATTATAATTGGCATTGACTAATTGATTTTTCAATGTTCATCCTTTAAATTCCAATCCCAAAAAGAAAGAAAAAAAGAGAAATTTTAGAAGTTAACAAAATTGAATTTTTGTGTCAAGTTAATGGAAGAGAACAAGGAAAGCAAATCTTGGAAGGAGAATTTCAAGCTTCTCTCTCTTTCTTTATTTTATTTTATTTATATAGTTTCCAAGTTAAGTGCATGTTTACTTAGTAGTCATTTAACCATGATTTTGTAATTTTGTTGATAAGAATCTAAATCAATTTTATGTTGCCAAAATTATTTTCACCCCTCAAAAAAATGAATATATGCACATAAACAGTACAATGACACAATGTATTATTATTTTTTTAACAAAAAAGACTTCATTCCTAGTGAATTATGTGCTCCTTAAACACTTTTAACAATTTTATAATATTCATCAAAATAAAAGCTGAAGATTTTTTCAGCTTTTGACCATGAGGTAAACAATTTAAACTTTTTAAAAAATTAAATACAAACATGCATGCTTGCCGTCAGGTGCAAAGCAATTGTCATGAATGAGACAGTGTTTCATTCATTTTCATATGCCTAAACATTTTGTGATGTTCATTCCATTTAAGAACATGGGGCTATAGTGAATGCCACAGTAAGAGTCTCTCTCATTAAAAAGTTCTATTATATAATAGTACAATTTAATTCATATACAATGTAATTTCTTTTTACACTTTTAAATCGGTATATCGAACTAAACAATTGAGCTCAAATGATTAACGAGCTTCATCGATTGACGGATTATTCATAAGAATCTGAGTTTGATTTCAGGATAAAATAATTCTTAGACAAACTTTACTTACCTCCCGACCGAACTCCAGATTACCAGAATCTCATTCCTCTAAGAATCGAAGAGTTAATACAAAAATGAAGAATATTAGATCATTAAAAACGTTTGACTTTAATTACACTTATTAGTTTTAAAGTTAGGCATATGACATGACGTACAAAAATTGACATATAATGACGGATTTAGAGATCAATTTAAAGCTCAAAAATGTCAAATAGGTCACTACATCGGTTGATAACATTAACAACTAGGATTTCTCGACCTTTCAAAAGACTAACCTCTAAATCAATCACAAACTCATTTAACGATAGGCTCAAAAGACAGATTCAGTGATTGGATCATAAAATCCGATCACTGAATCGGTTGCTAGATAGCTAATTTTCGTAGTGTTATTGATGGTAATATATTGACCATGTAATTCTTTATTACAAGTTACAATTTTTATATATAATATTTGCAAAAAAATGCAAGTAAATTGAAATTAAACAAAGTAAGTAATATAGTATGGCACAGGAAGACACAGTGCCTGCAAAGAATATGGGAAGAGGCATGCGTTCATGCTGATATTTCAGATAATATCTGAGTGACATGGACAGCAAGGTCCTCATTCCTGGACTATGATAAGCATGCTGTGTGGTTGTCATGATCTTGACATGTTCACTCAAGGTTTCAATGAACCCATGTGCAAAAGCCAAATTTTTAGGGTTATTTCTCTGTATATATTTATTTATAGATATCACCATGTGTGTATGTATGTGTAATTTTAGCCCCCACTTGCATAATTTCAATTAAAATCCATAAAGGGTTTGGAAACATCATGTGGGTTATCTATTTTCACTATGTACCTTTGTCTCTTCCCTATTTATGTGTACATACTTTTATTTTTGTTTTTACTGTTGTTTTGTTCACTGACATACTGTTTTGTTGTTGTGAAACTATTTAAAAATATTTGTCCTGTTTTTTATTTTATCCTTCATAACGAAAATATTTACTTTACTTGTTTTTCTTTTTACTAGGATAAACATTAATAAAGGAGAAAATTCAAAGGTATGCCAATGAGACTTGAATGAGTATAACTTTTGTCTCCTCTAAATTTTTTATTTCTTTTTAAAGTAAAAAAATCTAACCAAAAAAATAGTTCAGTTCATCATATAAAAAAGGTGAGCAATACATTTCTTTGTTTGATTTCAAGTTTTGTGTCAAAGTAACATTTTTCTATTCTTATTTATACTTTTGGTAAACTTTGAAAAATATCATATTCTTATCATGCTTTACTTGTGTAGAGGTTTGCCACCATTCACATGTTACGGTTGGAAGAGGTTCAAACTTCAATCACAGTGAAAGCCAGCAGATTAAGAGTCACAAAAGCATTTATGTGTTAACTTAAATTTTAACAAGAAAAGAAAATAACATTGACAACCTATCACTACTAGAAATCTTGCGTTTTGCCAGGGAACAATGCCAGGAGCTTCAGCTCCTGGCAAATTTGCTAGAAGTAATGCCAGGGAAACCCTTGGCAAATTGCAATTTCAAACCAGACAATATGCCAGGAGCAAACCCCTCGCAAATTGCAGTAACCCCTGACAAATTGTAGGCGGAAAAATTTGATTCAGGGCCTGTGCTAGGGGCGAATTTGCCAGGAACTAAAGCCCTGGCATATTCATTTGCGATGAGCAGATTTGCTGGTGATTCTGCTCCTGGCAAAACTCCTGGCAAACGTCCAATTGCCAAGGCTTTTTGCATTTTGTCAGGGAGAAGCCCTGGCAAAATGCAACATTTCTTGTAGTGTATGAAGCACAGATACAAACACGAACATCGAACACGACACAAACATTGACACATCGACACCATTAATAATTTGAGAAAATCACATAATTTAATATAATTATATGCATCAGTGTCGGACACGATATATGTTCGACAACAAAACACGTCTAATTCAAGGAATGTTCGTGCTTCATAGTTGAGAACTTTCTGATAATGCAAGTTACTTGTAGATATTTAGAAATTATACATGACAAAAAGTATTGTATTTGCATTTTGAAAAGACAGTGATTATAAAATAATGTGAAATATGCTTAATCCACTTGAGCACAAACACAAGTTCTAGATACATACATACACATAGATATTGATAATAGCTTAAGAAAATAAAACTCAAAAGTTACTATACGCATAGATGTTGTACCGACTCTTGTCAAACATTGGACACACATTCTATCTAAAATGTTGGTGTTACATAATTAATTAGTTGTAACTCTGCTTTTATATATTTGATCCATTTATGAAACTATCTAGATTATTATTTGACACACCATCTTATCCAATACTAATTTCAACGTTCTCCTTTGAGTTCCTTAGCCCTTGCTTTCAAGTTCAACTCTTCATTCAAAACATGTTCTATTTTTCCTATAATCCCTTGTGTGATTACACCACTTCCTTCCTTTTCAAGCTCCACTCCCACCTCCCAAACATCACATATATAGCTCCTATTTAAAAATTTATCAGCAAAATAAGGCCAACACAACATTGGAATCTCATTTCCAACACTCTCTAGTGTGGAGTTCCTCCAATCACAGTAACTTATAAAGCAAGCAACTAAAGAATGACTCAAAATTTTCTTTTATGGTGAACAACCTACCATTTTACCTTTTTTAGCTACCATTTCTTTAAATCCTTTCGGAAAAATATTTTTAGCCGGTTCAGTTAAATAGGTCTATTGGAACGCTGCAGACCGCAACATAGTTCTTGAAATTGTATATACTGAACATGGTGATTGATGATCTTGACATTTCAAACAAGTTTGATCATGTGGCCATAAGTTTCCTTTGGAGTAATCAAGTTGATTATTGCAAGAAAAAGTCTTATTGGAATGATTTTTGGAGCTAGTGAAAATGCAGAAACCAGAAAGCTCAAGTTCATGAGATGAATTGCAAAGAAGCCATTTAGTTATATGCATAAACTTTATATTTTACATCATGAGTTGAAAAAAAAAATACACTTCTGAGATATTTGGTTTCCCACATTATTAAGCCATACAAGATTTTCTGTACTTACACTTGGCATTATTGATGATAGCTAGCTGAATGATTTGCTTCTCCAGGGGACCTAGCTCCTAGATGATTTAAATGTTAAGAAATGATAATTAAATTAGCACTATACTTAATCTTTTTATAAACATATTTTGTAATTTGTACATATTTTAAGAAAAGTAGGTATTGTATTTATATGTGTCTGACTTTTCATCTTTAAAGATAACTTAGTGGTATTAATAAAAGATACATTTGGAAAGAAAAAAATACAAATGTATCTAGTAATTAGGCTTGATGCCAAAACAAAAAATTAAATGAGGCATTGAACTTAAAATTGTTCCAATGAGTGTCTAGGAATTGGAACATATAGTGAATATTACTTCTTCCTTTTTCAAATAGAAATATATTTTTCACTTATCACATGTTGGATTAAATAAGTTGTTAGATAAATTTGTTAGATTTGTCATGAGATTGGTCTTCGAGTCAACAACGAAACATCCATTTTTTTTTCCACATAGTTGAACTACCTCTTAAAATCGAACTCAGTTTATGTCAAATTTGTATATTTAAAAACTAATCTTCAATGCTTTAGACAAATCTAAAGAGTGACCAAGGTTGTATTTTCAAAAAATAAAAATAAAAATAATAAAAATGATGGTCTATAGTATGTTCCAAGTACTAAAGAATCAATATGAACTCAAACTTAAACCTTAAACCCAAAACCATAAACCCTACTAATCTTCGATGCTTTAGACAAATCTTAAGAGTTATCCCTTCCTTCATACTAAAAATTATTCAACCATTCACATAGTAGCAAGTATCCCTCGCTCCTCTAAATACATGAAAGTGAAATCTAATCAAATATAATTAGAAAAATTAACAAAAAAGGAATTTGATAATTAATTTATTAAAATTAGGACATTTAAAAAATAAAATTATTATTAAAAATGTTAATATGTGTTAACCACTCATATTTTTAGTTAAAGAGAGAATTAATTAAGTAGATGATCATTATAAATATCCAAAATTTCGTTTGTCCCTAAAAAAATTGCATTTTTTAGTCTTCGTAAAGTTTTTGGTAAACATGTTTACTCATTGTAAAATTTTCCACCATCATTTTTAGCCACTATAAAAATTTTCGTCAGCATTTCTTGTCCTTAAAAATGCTAAAGGAAAATGTTAGAGGGACTAAAAAAGTTCAATTTTTTTATAGGGACTAAAAATTAAAATTATATTCTGAATATTTATCGAGAACATTTACTTAACTAACTCTCAAAGAAAATTCAAGTAAAACGAACCGAGATATTTTTTTGGTGTGTTAACATTTCAATTCCTATGAGAATAAGCACGAATTCTCTCAAACAAACAGATTATTTGATAAAGCACGTTAACACTTGAGCCCAAAATAATCCTATTAAGTTGGAATTTTGCTCTTCTCCCAGCACAAAACACTTGCGCCCAGTTGTTTTGCCGAAAATACCCATGCGTTAGTTAAGTCACGCTACGTGACTTAACTAACACACCTTATAAGTTCAGCATGACTTAAGTCACGCACCACTGGCCTGTGTGCGAGTTAACTCACGCAGGTTGATCGGTGGTTAGAACTCAAGAACACACATTTTTTTGACTTTGGTCAACTTTTCAACATTCAATCTACACGTTTTTTTTACATCATTTACACTTTTTTTTTTTACCACATTTATGGTTTTTTATAACTTATACTACCATTTCCACCTATAAATACACTCCATACTTTCCTATTTCCTCACACCATATCACTTTCTCTCCCTCCTCACTCTCTCCCTCTATTTATCTTCTTTTTTTTCCTTCAATAGTCTCTAGTCTCTTTTTACCCCTTTGAGGTATAAAGTGGTTAGTTTTGAGGTAAATAGTGGCTAGCCGGCTTGGGGAAAAAGTGATTAACCCTTGGGATAAAATTAAATTTTCTTCTTTTTACTTCAAAAACTTTTTACCGTGGGTAAAAAGAATCTTCTTGGGGTATAAAAAGAACCAAATTTAAATTTAGCCCAAGGGTTGATGATGTCTTTTCCTCCAAGAAGGTTGATCACTATTTAGATTTAGTTTTTTTCGAATAAATGTATCAATTATTGTATGAATTCTATTAATAAAATAAGATATTGTTATATGTATTAATTTTGTTCATTTCTTTTTATTTATATTTGTTTTTATTTTCTGATCTTGTATTTAATGAATAAATCCGAATAAATTTTAATTTAGTTCATTTCTTTTTATTTTAATGAATAAATTTGAATAAATATTTATTTTAAGTGAATAAATAAATTAGAATAAAGTAAATAAATAATTTAGAATAACGTAAATAAATAAATTAAAATAAAGTAAATAAATAATTTAGAATAACGTAGATAAATAATTTAAAACAACGTGAATAAATATCATGTAGTTCAACCACAAATTTTACCAAAAACTATAGATTCAATCAAAGCTAGCTTATTTGCTATCCGCTATAAGCTAGTTTATCAACTATCTACTATTTTTAACCAAACAGTACCTCAGTCATCTCTTCATCAATTTTCTAGTTCACTTCTTTTCTTACACACACACTAAGATATTTTGTAATAATGCATGTTTGTTGCGCTGTGCACAACATTTGATTAAGGAATTCCATAAAAGTTTATGCATTATAGTATTAGTATTGTTTTTTTTCGACAATACTATCAGGAATAAAACAAACGGATGATCTCTATGGTTATGTTGAAGTTATTGATAAGATAAAATTGTCATCTGAATGTCAGCAATATTGTTAAGACTTTTAAACATACTGATTTGTTTCCTTATTTCTATTCCACCATTGCTTTACTTGTACAGAATGCTGAAGATAACCAATATCCTGGAAGAGTGAATCCAACACTGGAGTTCATCATAACTTCAACTGACATAACGGCTACTGGAGCTGCAGCCATGTTACTCATTTTTAACAATGAAAAGGGTTTCTCTCGCCAAAACATCGAGTCAATCTGCAGTGTTGGATAGGCGAAAAAGGTATATTTTCACATTTAAATGCCTGTTAATTAATTTTGTACTCTTAACTTGTGATAAAATTGTGTTAATGTGGTTGATTTCATTTAATAATAGTTAAATGATATTTTAGTACCTGGATGAATTGTCAGTATTGGCATGTAATTTGCTTGAATCAATTCCAAAAGCTTCTGAATCAAAGGCGATAAGATTATTATTGATTATATGGATATCCATTAGAGTAGCCAAATTGTAGAAAATGATGCAAATCTTTGACATAAATCTCTCTCCAATGGTTGAATTTCAGGAATTGGTTTCAAGAGTGTGTTTCTGGTTACTGCTCAGCCTTATATTTTTAGCAATGGATATCAGATAAGCTTCAATGAGAATCCTTGTCCACATTGCAGTCTTGGGTAAATAGTTCCTGAATGGGTTGAGGAGAAGCCAACCCTTCTTGACATAAAGCATATATATGGTAAAGATTCCCTTCCAACTACAACGCTCATCTTACCTCTGAAGCTGGACAAGATAAATGCCGTGAAACAGCAACTCTCAAGCATTCAACCAGAAGTTTTATTGTTCCTTTCAAAGATCAGACACCTTTCTGTCAGAGAAGATGATGAGGACCCCAAAATGGAATCTGTAACTACGGTATCTATTTCAAGCGAGATTAACTTTGTGACGACAAAAAACTTGAATGCTGAGTCTTACACCATCCATTTATCTGCGGGAGAAAATGGTAATGACGAAAAGGTATGCAGCTACTACATGTGGAAGCAAAAGTTTCCTGTCAAGTTGGAAAATGTGGTGGAAAGGAGAATGGGCGTGGAAGACTGTGTTGTGACATTGGCCTTCCCACATCAGGAGAGGCTTCACAAGGATAAGAGCTTACCAGGGGTTTATGCATTTCTTCCTACAGAGATGGTCACTAATTTTCCTTTCATAATTCAAGCTGATTTTGTACTTGCCTCGTCAAGGGAGACAATTCTCTTGGATAATAAGTGGAATCAAGGGATACTTGAATGCATTCCATCAGCTTTTATGGAAGCATTCAGAACACTTGTTGCAGGATCATATGAAGCTCCAGTAAGCAGCTTGCTTTATTTGTTCAAGTTCATTCCAATTCATAGTTCTCGTCATGGGAACTTCAATCACGTGAGGGAGGAAATTAGAGCAAAACTGGCTGAAGAAAAAATTATTCCTATTGAGACATTTTCGAACCAGAAGCACTTCTATAAGCCCCGTGAAGTTTGCAGGCTACTGCGTAAATTTCGGAATATTTTGACAAAGGCCCTGCAGGAAAGAGTGTACTTGCTTGACCTATCTTCTCATGATAGAATGAAAATCTTGAGTTCTTTGTTTGATAAAAAAGAGTATGATGATGTACTGAACTTTTTAGGGGTGACACAGGTACATACTGATTGGTATGTAAAGTGCATCCAGAGTTCTAATCTTGCGGATGGAGTATCAGAAGATATCTATCTGGAGCTTTTATATTTTGTTGCTAAAAACTGGCGAAGGTTTTATAGATCCAAAATCGTTAATATTCCATTGATTAAATATGTGGCTTCTGATGGGATTCGGTCTTTTTTCAGTCTTCATGAATGCAGACACCACAATGCCAAGAGAGTAGTACTAGCAGACTCAGGTCGGATTTGTTCTTGGATGATCAATTGGAACAATGTATTTGCATGTGCAACAAACCAATGGTTCATGCCAGAAAGCACACAACAAGCTATCCCCCAATTGCACAAGAATCAACGTTTGTTGGAATGGTTAGCAAATGATGTTAATGTTCTCACTCTGAATGTGTACAGTTTTGCAGATGTCCTCTGCAGTTCTATTGATAACAGTAAGCTTGTCATTGCTTATGCCCATTTCTTATACCACTCTTTGTCAAACGGTTTTTTGTCAATCTGGAGGTTGATGATCTATGTAAATCTATGCCACTTGTCGACAACTATGGAAGTATAACTAAAAGCAGACAAGAGGTTCTTTTGCCTGCAAATGTGAGCAAATGGGCAGGCTTGATTGTTTCTTCTAATCCATGGAGAAATGAAAATTATGTCGAGCTAGGAAAGGCGTACCTAAATGCATCTTCTTATGCAGGCCAATATACAGATTATGGGAAGCTTATTGGTTTCCTCAAAACCCATGTTGGAGCTTCCAACATACCTTATATATCTCCTCCAAATGCTGGGTTTTCAGCCGCAGATGCACCACTTACCAAAGAAAATGACTTTTTGCTTTTGGATTGGATTCAGAAACTGAAGTATAGGGGAGTGAACCTACCAGAGATGTTCTTGAAGTGCCTAAAAGAAGACAGCTGGCTTAAGGTTACATATGGATACAGGCCTCCTTCGAAGTCATTCTTAATTGGTTCATGGTTGGAAAAACTTCTGTAAAGTTGTTCAGTTCTTGTTGACATTCCACTGATTGATGAGAGCTTCTAGGGGGATAGAATAAATAAGTACAAAGAGGAGTTGAAAACAGTTGGAGTGATGTTCGATTATGAGGAAGCATGTGAGTTCATTGGGAAGGAGCTAATGTGTTGTGCGGCTTCTCTCTCTTTAAGAAAGAGTCATGTTCTTTTGATGCTTAACTTCATCCAATATCTCAGGAAAAGTCTTCTTCCATTGGACAAATTTGTGGACAACATCAAAGAGGGAAGTTGGCTAAAGACATCTTGTGGTCTTAGGTCTCCAGTTGGATCTGTATTGAATGGTTCGGAATGGCAAGTTGCATCACAGATTAGTGATATACCTTTCATTGATCATGATTATTTCGGTGAGGAAATATATAATTACAAAGTGGAGCTCAAGTTGTTAGGAGTGATAGTTGACTTTAATGGAAATTACCAAGTTGTCACAGAGCATTTAAAACTGCCCTCAAATTTGGCTTCTTTGACAGCTGAGGCTATTCTTTTGATAATGGAATGCATCAAACATTCAAATGTCCCTATTGAAGTCTTAAATTTGCTAGGGGGAACAAGCTTCTTGAAGACAAACGTGGGTTTCAAAACGCCAAGTGAATGTTTCTTGTATGATCCAGTGTGGGGCTGCATTTTGGAGGTATTCAATGGTCTTCCTGTTATTGATCATAAATTTTACGGGGAGAAGATTTTCAGTTACAAAGATGAATTGAAGCAGACAGGGGTGGTGGTTGATTTTAAGGATGCTATCAAAAAATTTGCTAGTCTATTTGAACAAAAGGCATCTGCAGCTTCAATTAACCAAAAACATGTTACGGCATAACTCTCTTGTTACAGGCTGCTCAAAGGATCTGACTATAGTTTTCCTTCTAATTTATCAACCATCATATGTGAAATGAAGTGGTTGCATACTGCGGCTGATGGTTTTAGGTGCCCAAGAGAATGCATTTTATATGGTCCGGAGTGGGAACCGATATCTTCTATAACCTGTCTCCCTTTTATTGATTATAGTACGAAACATCGTGGCATGAGAATGCATGAGTTCAAGGCAGAGCTGAAGAGCTTTGGCGTTGTTACTCAATTGAAAGATGGAGTGAGGTTTGTGTCTGAATGTCTAAAATTTCCTTCAAAACCCTCCACTATTAAGCCTAAAAGTGTGTTTTCTTTGCTGGAATGCATCCGAGTTCTAATGCAAGATCACAAACTTGCAATTGATGATGATTTCAGAAAAAGATTGTCCAAAAATTGGTTGAAGACACATGCTGGTTATAGGCATCCAGAGATGTGTTTGTTGTTTGATTCCAAGTGGAGTTATTTCTTGAATCCAACTGATGGACCTTTTATTGATGAGAATTGGTATGGACCTAAAATTGCATCTTTCCGGAAAGAACTCAATGCAATAGGGGTCATTAGTATAGTTGAGAAGGGATGCTCCTTGCTTGCCAGTCACCTTGATTCTCTCTCTGATCATGGTAATATTGTGAAAATATATAAGTACTTATTTGAACACAACTGGAAGCCTAAGGAGAAAGCTGCAAAAAAGATTTGGGTTCTGAATGGAATAAATGGTGGTAAGTGGGTTGATTCTGAAGAATGTATCATACATGACCCTTCTAAAATTTTTTGCTGGTTCAAAATTTTATTTTCTTGAAGATATCTATGATAGTAATATTCTTGAATTTTTCAATGCAATGTTGAAAGTCAAGAACAAGCCGTCACTAGATGATTATGTTGACCTTTGGAATGATTGGGGGAGTTCAATGAAACAATTGTCACATGATGAGTGCTGCAAGTTCTGGATATCTCGAAACTTTTGAGCTCAAAACATGAGACCAAACTTGCTGAGAGTTTTATGAAACTACCTGCAACATCAAGAAATGATAAAATATTTCTGGTTGACAAGGAAGATGCTTTCATTCCTGATGACCTACATATAATGAAGCTTTTTTAGAGGGAAATTTTGTTTGTGTGGTATCCTTAGCATAACATGGCACCATTGTCCAAGTCTAAACCATCTGATATTTACAGAAAAATTGGTGCTAGAAATATCTCCGAGTTACTATGCAAAGAAGAATCATCCATACATCATGATTTTAAACTGAAGAATGTTGACCCTAATAACATTTTCAACTTACAGGGGTTAGCTAAGCTTATTCTTGGTTTTCTTGCATGTTCTAGCCTTGAAATTGAACCAAAAAAGAGACATGAAGTTGTTCAAAATTTTCTCAACTTAAGTTTTCATGAGACAAAGGAGCCAATCAATGTAAGTTATAGTATAACATTATCATCAGGGAAAACCATTACCAAGAAAGCCAACAAAAGGGTACGTTGGGAGAGTCAAAGCTGCAAGTTTATAATCCAAAAGATGGATGGAGCTCTTGATGATATATTGAAATATGTTACATATTTTTCTGAAGCAATATCTGAGGGTATTTTGCGTGAGAATCACGATCATGTTCCTGCACTCACTGACCTAATCACAACGGGTTTTTTCCTGAAATTTAAGAATGGAGAAATTGATTTTCTAATGCAATCCAAGAATCTGTAGATTGAGCATGAAGATGAGGAGTTTCTCAGTTCTGCCTTCTCTTCTGGCTAAGTCTATTGCCACTGCTTACTCATGTTTTCTGTTTTGATATATATTTTAGTTGGAACTTTGTTTTACTATCGGTGGATGTGATCATGTTTAGACTCAATAGTGTTATCCAAACACGCAATCTTTTGCTTATTTTACATTTATCTGGTACTTTTTAGACTTTATCCAAACTAGCAGCCTTTGTAAATATGGAAGTGTTGAAAAATGAGGAAATGTCAAATGCATTTAGGACCTTGATTGATGATGAATTAGCTCAACTTTTTTCATACTGAAGTTAATCTCAAGATTCTGTGGAGTAAGGAACATTTGATCCTATTGTTTTGTACCTGTCTTCATGTGTTATGACATGTTTTATTTAGTATACTAAGAAGACAAGATTTGACATTTCCATTAAGCTATGAAATGAATGATTGTTATTGGTTAGAATAGCAAATGCGGCTCTAAAGAAAGCAAATAAATAAACACAAGAACACAGCGATTGATCAGAGTTAGGCCAATTGCGCATACATCTCTGACGATAGATAGATCATTGTAGTTTTCTATATTGTAATGTTTAGGGTTTACGACAAACAAAACTTTGTTTAAATACTACGGTTCAATTGACAAACCTTCGGATCAACCATAATCAACAACAATGATAATACTAGAAATTAAAAAAGAAAAATCATTCATCCATTGCTTAGTCCCTCTCTGCCACAATTGAATAGCAAAACTAGAAGTGAAAGCAAAATTGAATTGACACCCTTTTGTCTAATGCATGAATAGCACATATTTTGTACTAGTTACATTTTGGTGCCTATATTGGGAAAATTCAAGTCTCACATCGGATAGATAAAACTTTTGAGAAACGTTTATAAAGAGGAGGCAATCCTCACCTTACAAGTTGGTTTTGTGAGGATGAGTTAGACCCCATAATTCGTAACGGCCTGTAAAAAGTGTATTGTTTATTTGGAATGATAAGGATAAGCAGCTACTAATTATACATAATATTATGAATTATGACATCACATTAGTGTTGTCATTTATATGTCTCTAGATTCAAGGATAATTAATGTGAGGATGAGTTAGACCCCATAAGTCGTAACGGCCTATAAAAAGTGTATTGTTTATTTGGAATGATAAGGATAAGCAGCTACTAATTATACATAATATTATGAATTATGACATCACATAAAATGACAAACCTCTTTTTTTTTTAATATGTTAATGATTTTGTGCATTCATTCATGTATTAAAAATGTTTTATTAGTGTTGTCATTTATATGTCTCTAGATCCAAGGATAATTAATGTGTCTTTTTTTTGGGTCAAATAGTCTAATAGTTAAAAGTTTGGTTAATAACTGGAGAATCTAGAGTTCGAACTCGATCTGTACCAACTGAGTTATGCTTATAGAGATTAACTAATGACTATTTCTATTCGATTCGATTAATTTTTTTACAAAGTAGTATTCATTATTTGAAGGAGGTTTTAACTTTGAGTTTAATATTTACGCACTATCTAATGTACAATATTTTATACCGTCAACAAATCACAACTAATTATATGTGTAGTTTTATAAATAAATACGATTAAAATTAAATCTTCTTAATGATTTGACTATTATAATTTACCGACAAAGTAAAAAATCTTTACACTTATAAAAAATTCTCAAAACTTATATAAATGACACATAGAATGACAAAAGCTTATTTCATATAAGCTACTAATTTTTTTTTGTTTTGCTGATATAGAATGACCCAAAAATTAAACAACTTATATCCCGCTAAGAAAAAAACTATTATAACATTTAATGTTGTTGGACATTTTTTTAATTAAGCTTGTGAGTTGATACACAACTTGGTTGAATCAGCTTGCAAATAGAATTATTTTATAAAATTATCGAACCTTGGTGATAGCATGATTTTTTAATTAAATAAAATAAAATAGGGAAATGTTAACATGTGTCCTTAGGGCAATTGTTAAGAATTCCAATAATAGAAATTATTTATTGGAAGTTGTGTTAATTTATTGCTCAATATGTTTAATATTTATTTTTTTCATTAAACTCTTACCATTAATGGAATGAAATTAATGTTTAACATGTGTCATTAAGGCACAAGTTAACATGACCCAATAAAACAATATATAATTAACTTCAAATTTTTAAAAAATAATAATTTTGAATATTAGATCAATCACACATGATTGATTTTTTTCATGCTCATGAGCTAAACCCGACTTTGGAGTAATGTATTTCAATCACAAATTATATGCACGAACCACTAATATATCTTACAAATAATATATATCTATCTCATTCCTCATCTATTAAATATGACTTTTGAAATCATGTATTTCAATTAGAAACGACAACACTAACCATAGACATGAATCATCAATATATCTTTCAACGAATACATAGTTTCCTCGTTTTATATGTATTAAATAAGTTCTTTGAATCATGCATGTCATGTGAGAATAAATATTATAAATGTTAGAAATACAAAGAGATTCTCAACTTTAACCCTTATTATATTTATGTATTATGTTTCTATTTTCTGTCAAATAAGTGAATCAGTTTTCTAGAATCATATAATATTTAGTAACATTCTATTATTTTAATGAAAAAAATTAAGTTACATCATTTATCACTTTGAAATTGGACGAGAAATATCAACAAAGATAATAATTTATTTGTTTTCTAATTTTTTTTCTTTTTCACAAATGCGTAAAATAAGAGACACTCTTACAAACAAACGAGCAAATAAGTTATAACCTCCTAATGATTTGATATATATTATTAAAAACAATTAATGCACATTTAAATATTTACACTATATATATACATTATTAAAAATATTTGATGCCTTTAATGAATGGAGCCCTGACCGGTCACCCATCCCTAGCATGTTTAAGGCCACCACCAGATACCCTTAAAAATATTTTACTTTAAAAAAGCAAAGAGAGCCACACCTAAACTTCCCAATTAAACTAAACAATTTGATAACTGAAGTTTTTTTTTTTTAACAATAAATATTATATATAAATACATGGACTATAGGAATTATTGTAGCCTTCATTATTATATTATCAAAAAATATACTATATAATACTATAAAATAAACAATATAAAAATAAAAATTACCCTGTGCATGGCGCACGGAAACCATGACATATCTCAACCTCAAAGAGTAAAAACATGAGATACAATACATAACCAATATTTATGTATCTTCACTTAATTGGAGGATTTGTGGCTAATATTAAATATCAATGCTATAAAGTAAACACAACAAAACAAATATTGTTACTAGGTGCGATCATACCAGCACTAATGCATCGGATTCTATCAGAACTTCGCAGTTAAGCTGTGCGATCATACCGGTACTAATAAAGTTGACTTTTTGACCTCTTGGCCCACACACATCATACAAAACCTTGCAAGATCAATTTACATAAAAAAAGACTTAAAAGGCTAATTTGGTGTAGACACCAAAACTGGTGTAGACACCAAAACTTTATTCATGTTTTCGTACTCTTGGCACCCACATACTGCTCCGATTACTGCAACAACTCCAATGTATTACAGTAGAGATGAACGAAATAGTATTACCAACAGATGAACGAAACAGTATCACCAATAAGCTCCTTATGTGGAATCGAAACCTCCTCCGGTTCTTGATCAAAGTCCCATGAATGAACCTTATAGGTATCAGAACATCCCTTTCCCATATAATTCTTTCCATCATTTAAGATCAATTATGTCTTAAGATTTTATGTGGTGATGTTTAAATGCGGTTGGAGAGGTTTTATTACCCCTACGCCAATATGAATTATCATCACATTTCCATCAAAATCTACCCGTAAAGTCTTCTCCACTTCTTATGTCTTGCTCGATTTCGGCTGTGACTAAATAAAATAAATTGTTCTTATCTCCCTTTAAAATGTTTGAATTACACTCTCCTTCTCTTTTATGTTAAAATATACACTCCCCCTCCGCTCTTATGCAAAACATATTAGAAAGTATTTCTTCCCATCCCTAAAAGAAGCTTGAATTACATTCCCCCACCCCTCTTATGTTAAAATATACAATTACCTCCCTTAATAAGTTTTTTTTTTTTATTTCTAGTAATTTAACAACAAAAAATCGAACACACTCCAAAGAAAGTATCTCATGGGATATGAGAGTATAAGTTCTATTTTTTAAGGGAGAGGAGTGTATATTTTAACTTAAGAGAGGACGGGAGTGCAATTCAAGCCTTTTTAGGGGAGGGGAGTGTAATTTACTCAGTTTTATTTTTCAAGGGAAGAGAATGTATATTTTAACTTAAGAGGGGAGATGAGTGTAATTCATACTTCTTTTAGAGAAGGGAAGTGTAATTTTTTTTGATAAGTTTTGTTACTTTTCTTTAAATTATTTATCTTTTTTTCTATAATTAAAAGCTATTTAGGCCCCATTTGAATTCAACTTATTTTGAGCTTATGAAAAATAGCTTGCGTAAATGAATAAGTTTTTATTTAAATTTATCATTTCTCACCAACGAAAATTGTATCTTTATAACTTGTTTTTTCATAAAATACCTTAAACAAACTTATAAATAATACATAAAAGCTTATTTATTTGCACAAGTTGTTTTGTATAAGCTCTAAAATAAGCTAATTCAAATGGGCCCTTATTATCTAATTACACCTATTTCTATCTATATAACAAAACAATAGTTAATATTGATTTAAACTTAGATAATGATAAATGAAAAAATCTAACAATCTAAAAAATTGGATCATTTGAAAAGGAACAGATGAAATTTCTTACCATTAAAATCAATTATACCATCTTCAATAATTCAATGGAATATTGTATACCAAGCCAAACATAGTTGCTGATGAAGACCAAAGAAGAGCTCCATTAATCCCAAATGTGCTTCTAACATTTAACGCCAATTCCATATTAACATATTAGTTTCTGTAACTATATTGAGGCCTCGGAGATGTAAGTAAGATATTTAGAATTGTTCACTAGACATGACAATAAGATCATAACATGTGATGATTTTCACCAATTTCCACCATTGTGATTTTTCTATTACTACTTTTATTTTTTCCATACAACATTAGGTGGATTTGGATCCTATCCTACAAAATTTCTCTCTAACCCCTAAAACATCATTTTTCCCTATATCTCTCTTAATTGTTATCACAACTTTACTTTTCCCTTAAGAATGTTCAGTTCCTGATGCCAATGTTTAGTATCTGCAAGTCAGTTTGTATCTTAGTGTAGACAGCATAAACACGAATTGCATATACCAAAATTTAAATACCTACATTGGTTATTTTTACAGAATAGTCACAGTATGATCACAATTTTATGAATCTGAATAAATTTGCGGCTTAATTAAAACGGTTTTGAAACAATTGCTCAAGAAAACTATTCACATAAAAATTGCAGCATCAATATAACCAGTTATTTTTGGACTTACCATTGAAATTTATTAGAGTGGTATATGATATAGAATTTACCATCAGCTACAAAATTGTCACCCAATTTATTAAACATTCAAGCATATGCGTCAGGAATAGTGGTACATAACCTAGGCATCAAGTGATTATTCTACAACCCTATCAAATCATGAACTAAGACAAAACTTCCCCAGGCCCCGGTCCCCTCCAACAACGAAAATTCTCATGAAATTTGTGTATCAATTTTTTCTTGAATGAAACAACCATATACGAGTACTCCAAAACCACTTATGAGGATGACTTTGGTGTGCTCCATGACCTCCAAGGTCGATGACGTTGGTGCCCTCAGAAAGCATTACACATAGCTTGATGAGGCGATGACTTCGCCCACCGACTTACCCTGCCTTCATAACACCAACTCCGACATCTCAACCTTTTCAAGTCACACCTATTGATAAAAAAACAAGAAAAGAGGGCTGCACAATTTCGAACATTAGGGACCATATTAAGATTGGGACCTTATTAGCCATTAGGGTTCCCTTTCTTAAATGTCTTGTACTTTAAGAACAAATATAGTAATATTTAAAAAGACAGCTTGAGTGATAATAATGTATAAAAGATATACTCATGGTATAATACCATATCTGAACCACACACATTTTCAAGAAACTGAATCTGTTCTATAATTTTATTGAACAACAGAGAGATGAAAAAGATGCCTATGGCGTGGAAATCAAACATCTACATTCTTCTGCAGAACCATCGCCAAGTCCCCTAAACTAATCAAGAAAATTGCGTTGAAAATTGGGGATACAACTATATCAAAATTTACAAGGGGATGATTACGTACAAATTGGGACACTCTACCTAATACAAGTCCATAAAGGACCAAAATCTAATAAATCACAAATTACAAAGTTACAAATTAAGAAGTGGAAGAAAAATATTGCTACCAATTAACAATGATTTCAAAAGAGCACAGCCACACAAGGGGCTAGCATGGTGGAGGTTGAAGTTGTTTTAGTCTTTTCACAACCTGTTTCATTGTAGGTCTTGTTGATAGTGAGTCAACAGTACAAACAACAGCTAAATGTAAAACCTCTACCAAATCATGTTCTGGTCCAACATCCCATAACCCTGCCGCGAAGAACTCCTTTGCCCTTCCTTCCCTCAGGAGCATGCATCCCCATGCTACTATATTGAAACCATTTCCGTAAGAAGAAAATGAAGGGTCCAATGCCTTCTTATCTGAGAGTAACTCAAGAAGCACCACACCATAACTATACACATCAGCCTTATCGGAAACACGGCACGTCATGGCGTATTCAGGAGCAACATAACCGAATGTTCCTGCCACACCGGTTGTAGCATGTGTCTCCGAAGTTCCTAGAAGTCTGGCCAGTCCAAAGTCGGATAGATAAGCATTCAAATCGTCATCCAACAAGATATTGCTAGGCTTGACATCGCGATGAAGAACACGGGGCACACATTGATCATGCAGATAGGAAAGTGCACGCGCTATGTCCAATGCAATCTTGTGAAGAACTTTCCAATCCACGGCCCTTGTGGATCTCTCCTGGATGAACTTTTCAAGATTACCACCCGGAAGATAATTGTATATGAGAAACATCTCTGTCTCACAAGCATGGTAACCAATCAGAGTGACGAGGTTTGGATGATGAAGCCTTCCAAGGGTCTTAATCTCTGCATGGAACTGTTGAACACCTTGGAAACGTCCAACTGAAAGACGTTTCACTGCCACCAAGATTCCTTGCGATATCTCTGCCTTATAAGTTGCTCCGAATCCTCCACTCCCAATACAGTTGCTTGCATTGAAATTTCCTGTGGCTTGGACAACATTTTCAAATGTCAAAGGGACACCGATATCAGTAAACACTGTAACTTCTCTTTTGGTAGAACCGCCAACCCTGGAATTTGGCTTCCACCTTCGCGTGAAGAAGAACAGAACAATGAGGGCTATAAGAACAGAGACAATGGCCGAAGCAGAAGCTATAGATGCTATCTCAATAGCGCTGAAACCATTATCACTATTTTTTTCATTATCTTCTGCAGTCATGGAAGAATTGTCATCCAATTGCCCTTGTTGATTTGCCGATGGCACAGTCAGAGAAACGCCACGGCAGGAGCTTAGAAATGGATTCCCAACAGCACTGCTGCATTTGATCAAGCTACTATTTGATGGCAAGAATCCAGATAAGTTATTGAAAGACACATTGAATACAGAGAGTGTAGTTACATTTGCTAAACCAGCTGGAATGTGTCCAGAAAGGTTGTTGTTATTCAGCAGAACAACGGTCAGATTTCTCATGTTCTCAATAAACTTAGGAATCTCACCGGTAAGAGAGTTTGTTGAAAGGTCCAAGACTTGTAAAGAATACAACTGACCCAGATTGGAAGGAATTGAGCCACTCAATTTATTACCAGCCAAAGATAGAAACTTCAGATCCTTCATCTGTCCGAGGCTGGAGGGAATTTGACCTAGCAATAGGTTCCTACTGAGGTTCAGGGAAACTAGAGAGGTTGAATCCCCTAAAGCAGGTGGAATGGGTCCTGAAATTTGATTTCCAGATGCATCCAAAAAATTCAGTGATCTGCACATTTTACTAATATTAGAAGGAAACTCACCAGAAAACCTATTATAACTGACATTCAAAAGCAATGCATCTAATCCATCACATTTCTCAAGTAAATGTGTAGGAAATAGTCCCGTGAGTTTGTTCTCTCCGACAAGAAGTGTGTAGCCACTCTTTTCTTGCATCCTGTCTCGTGCTATTGGCAACGACTGAATGCCGGTGAAGTTGTTTTGCCCGAAGTTGTGAAAGACTGAAATGCCAACTCCCCCTAACGATGTGAAAAGTGATCTCTCACGAACTTTTGATGAAAAATATGATGCATAAGGAGACGTAACATTGAGAGATTCAAATGGATTACCATTCCATAAAGGAAACGGAGAGCAACCATTGTAGGAAAAAACAGGAACCGAACCAGACAACATATTCACGCTAACATCAAACACAGTCATACATGGAACATGAAGTTCCTCAGAAAGCTCCCCAGTAAGATTGTTTGAGCTCAGATCAAGAAAATGCAACTTCTTACATAAACCGAGCTGGTTCGGGAACACTCCAGTGAAGAAATTCTGAGCCAAATTAACCATCTCCAAGTTACCACAAGCACCCCAACTCGTAGGAAAACCTCCCTCCAAATTCACCATGGGAGCCCACAAAATCCTAAGCTTAGGAAGTGACACAACTTCTTCAGGCATTGAACCTTCAAAATAATTCAATTCATCATTCAAAGAAACAAACTCAACATCCCCAACCGGATCAAAAAGATTGGAAAGCACAACAACAGAAAGCTCCGTACAATTCCCAAGCTCGCGAGGAATACGACCACTAAGCGTATTCCTCGAAACATCCAACACCTCAAGACTCTTAAGCTTCCCAAATTCAGAAGGAATATCCTCTTCCAACAGATTTGAATACAACAAAAGCGTCTCCAACCCACCACAATTCCCCAAACTCTTCGGAATCTTTTGAACCAACAAATTACCAGACAAATCCAAATGCTCAAGCTTCCCACAATTCTCACCAATCTCCTCCGGAATAACACCGCTAAACTGATTAAAAGACAAATACACCCCTCTAAACTTCCCAACAAAACCAGGAACAGAACCATTCAAACCATTTGCAGCCAAATTCAGAACCTCCAAGCTATCAATATCACCTAAAACACTAGGCACCATTCCAACAATCTTATTAAACCCTAAATTCAAAACCCTCAATTTCCTCAAACCTTCAAAACTCAAAGGAATAGACCCACTAATCAAATTACCTTCT
>Ga0315914_1001434_pt1 | contig 35533 bp, 12 predicted proteins | sample MpolenodulesMG_FD_203920 | JGI IMG/M metagenome (GOLD analysis project Ga0315914, IMG submission 203920) | Medicago polymorpha root nodule microbial communities from Los Angeles, California, United States - elongated nodules | ecosystem: Host-associated > Plants > Roots > Nodule | place: USA...
CAACCCCCGAACCTAATCTCTAAGGGTTTTTCTCTCTTTTTCCCTTCCCAAAAAATAAAAGTAGAAAGTTCAAAGATTGAAGGTGCAATACCAATCAATGGATTGATACCCAAAAATCACGAGCACACATGCCACATCATCAAGTGTGACTGTCATCTCCCCAAACGGAAGGTGGAAGCTCGAAGTCTCCTCGTGCCACCTCTCTACAAATGCACAGATGAGACCGTGGTCAATCAGGCTGTAGCTGGTATCCTAAAGCCAAGACAGACCGGTGCCCTGCAATCTGTCACGCCACCACCGTGCAACCATGATAAGGGTGGTCTCTTTATCATGCATCATTTCTATCTTCTTTCCACTGCTGATGCATTTTAAATTACCACGCCGCTGCAAATAATAAAAAACAATACCTAAACATTAGTTTACACTCATGGCTTCACAAACAGATTTAACAGTATATAAATAGGCAGTTTCACAAATATCAACATCATTTTCACACAGATTAAATACCTCGTCATCAACCGCCTTCCTAGCCACGTGCACATGGTACCTCCATAGCAGGTCAGTGTCGTGTGGGCCACCGGGATAGTCATCAAGTGGCTCAGGGTCCACCACCTTCTCCTTCTTTTTTCGCCTTCGCCGTGGCTCGACATCTTCCATTTCCTTGTCCATAGCCTGAAGCTCCTTTTCAAGCTTCTGCTCCTCCATTTGCTGCACGTCACGTCATCTACCATATTCTCTTGCTCCGGCTGATGCTCGACATCAGGCTAGACATCAACACGACGTCCTCTAGCACCCCGACGCCTCGGAGGAACAACACCTTCCTCCTCCAGTCGTCAGAGACACTCTCTCCTACGGAAAGCATGCCTTGCCTCCCTTACGCGTCGAGTATTAGAGGTTGAACCTTTTGTAACATGCACACAACACAATCAGCACAAAACAGTACAAAACAGACGGTCAAAACCAATACTGGGTGTTTCCAGAATTTATTTTCCGGATTGCAACAATCCAGTCCGGAAAACGAATTCCGGATTGATTCAGTACAGAGGGAAAAAAACGGAACAAATTGCTTGCATGCATACAGAAATTGAACTCACCTTCCATGTGATGTTTGTCAAGGATTGAAATGCGGTGCTTTTGAGCAAGATTTCACCGGTTTTGGTTGGATTTTTGCAGTTCGGATTTTGGGCTTAGAGGGAGAGAGAAAGAGAGTAAGTAAAAAGTGAAACTGTAAAAATGGGGGGTGAACGTCCTTTTATACTTCGAATGCATCCGGAATAAGTAATCTGAACCAAAAGTTAAGTGTCTGGAGTTTGTTTTTCGGAAGGCAAATTAGTAATTTTTGCAGGGCGCGTGAGAAGGACATAGGGTAGAAAAAGTAAATCTTCATGTTATGTCCATATTTTACAGGTTTGGTATCGGGGAAGCAAGACCCATAACTATTACACTTCAGCTTGCTGGCATGTCAATTTGTTGATTGAAGATGTGTTCATCATAAGGGTGGACAAATTTGTTTTCCCCGTGGATTTCATCATCAGCTAGAAGTTTCAATTATCTTAGGAAGACTTTTCCTAACCACTAGAGTAACTCTCATTGTAAGGTTAACTACACGGATGTGCAAATTTTTTAATACGGTATGATTTTGAATACTTGGCTTCTGAAATGTGTTGTCATAAAACATGTTTATTGTGATTATTTTCTATCATTACCAGAGGATAGGCAATAGTTCATGTTTGGAGGTGCGGTGACTCATAAAAGGAGTCCATCTAAGCTCTCTTAAGGTTGGATTGTTGTATGATAATTAGGTAGTTAATGCTAGTTTAATTAAAGTGTAGTGCATCTAAAGAAATGAGTTTATTTTTTCTCAAATGGTGGCTGAAAGTTAGTAGACATCATAAAGATATTATGTATCTTAAAAAGATTAAAGTGTAGTGCATATTTAATTATTAAGGGAGGGGGTTGTAATAAACATTTCACATGGGAGGGAAACATAATTTACTCTAGCATTTTACTTTTTAAGGGAAAGGATGACTGCAATTCAAGCTTCTCTTAGGGGATTAGGTGTAATTTACTTATACATCAATGTAGAATTGATAAGCACAATTCAGTTGGTAGCTGCAATGACAATATTATGCAGGGGTCAAGGTTTGAACTCTAGACTCCCAACTTCCCCATATTTAAAATGTGTAAGCTCTAACCACTAGGCTACTTGATAAAAAACAAAACCAAGCACACTAAGTGCTCTTACTTGTCAAATTTCACTTGTTTGTTCATTTATACAATATTTAGTTGAGGCCATGCATGGTCTTGCATCAGGAGACGAATGTGTGAAAAGTCGTGCGAAGTCATTACGAGAGAGAGAGAGAGAGAGAGTGGTTTCTTTAGGTTTTTGGATTTGGATTCATTTGATTCAATCGAACTTTCATTACTTTTGTCCATAGAGAATTTAAACGAAAAATTGTATAATTTTGATTTTAAATCTGAATAAAGTTTGAGTTCAGATTTAGAAAAGGAGAATGAGAGTGATGAATCTTGATTCAACAAGTTTCTGCAACAGTGGCACTACGGTTTTTGAAAAATCTGAAAGTGGTTTGGGTTTCGACTGCGTTCCAATGTTGTTGTTTTTTCTAGAGGTGAGAAACACGCATGAGGGGGGGTGGTGAATTGTGTTGGTCTTTTCATTTGAGTGTTTATCAAAACAATTTAGAGTATGATCAGAAGCAGAGTTCTTATCCGAGTCTGAAATAGAGTTATGTAGCGAAATTAAATTAAACACAAAGAGAGAGAGAAGAAAGAGACGACGCAAACAAATTATACTGGCCCCATAAGCCAAGAGTAATACAATTGACTTCCAATGGATTTTCACTATAACCGCACAAGATTACAATTTGATCAAACACACAAGTAAGAGACTTCCTTTGCTCAATCACACAAGAAAGAGACTTCTACCATCTTAGTTTAATCAAATAAGAAAGGTTGTTGTTTAAACTTGATATACAATCAAAGGTGTAAGAAGTTTAAGCTCAGATGACTTCTGATACTTAAGAAATTCTACTATATAAAAGTTTGTAAGAATTTCTTTAAGTGATTGTGCACTATATATTTTGACAGAGTAAGGGAACTAGTAAAACTATAGAAGTCTTGTTGTTTTTCTTCAACTGCTCAGGTCCTTATATTGGAGAAAATCTGAGAGCCGTTGTTAATAAGTCTCAGTGCATCAAATTAGTCCTTGAGAAGTTTAATCAGAGACATTGAATCTTTTCCTCAAATGGATAATGTCGTTGAGTAGTCATTTGAAATTCTTTTGCTTCTAATAGAATGATTTGTTATATTCTCTTTGTCCTTGAATTTCTTTGTTAATTTCTACACATGGTCAGAAGAAGACAAATTGTACTACTTTGAGTCCGATAGTGACATTCCTTCCGAGTCTTCAGCTTTTGACGTCACTTGCAGATGCTTTATACTTCAGATGATTCATTCCTTCAAATGCTTATGAAATTTCTCTTCTAATTAGGATTTTGACTTTCTAGTTGGCCTTTCTTCAGATCTTGTTACAAGTCTTAGAAGCTTTTCTTTTACTTCAAATGCACTCTTATGCATTCAAAGTCTTCATATTTAAGAACCAAAACTTGATTTAAGAATTCAAATTTAATTTTATGGTCATCCACACTTTAACACACATTGACATATGATAATCGACAAATATGTCGATTATTACCTTGACTTTATCTCCCACTTTATGTGATCTTCGAGTGCATGCAAAACTTATTTACTCTTTATTTAGTTTAATTAGTCTTTTATTGGTTTAAGAATCTTTATTTCAGTTTTTTTGTTTGTTTGATATTTAGGAACCTTTTATGCTTTCGAGTGTTGGTACGACCTTGGGTCACTTATTTTAAGTCTCAAGGATAAAGTTTACACGAGCTGTCTCCAATGAGTGTGGTACGAGGAAGAACGAATATGTTGATTGCAAAAGGTAAGGCTGACAGCTCATAGGGGAAGGTACTGAAGGACGCATCCTAGTGATGTAGGAAGCTACAACGTTGCGACATATCAAACTTGGTTTTTATTGGATATGCACTAAAGTGGGCCTATAACATCTTGTGCTTGGAGAGAAAGATAAGAGAGTCTCAAATAGTACACCAAAGGGATAAGCTATATTCCTATGCTTAATGGTTAAGAAACAAAGCATCGCATGGAAAAAGATCAAAATGACACTAAAGGATAAGAAAGGACTTGTACTATAAAAGGACAACAAGCCTTCATTTGCAAGGGTATGCTAGTGGTGTGTTGGGATGTGTTGAATAGAATAAAGATTGGAGACATCTAGCCTCCTGTAACACCCGAATTTTAATAAACTATATTTTTCCTCTGTGTGTGTGTTCACCTTAGAAAAATCACTATCTATTAATTTAACTAATTTTAGGTGTATATGTGCGCTAGTAATTACCATGATATTTTTGTATACATTAGAGAATTAATAAAAGTGTATGTATATTTATATTTTTACCTACGTCTGGATATAAATGAATATTTTGATTACGTATTTTATAAATAATTATCTTTATATATAAATACTTTTATGATTAATTCTCTTTATGTGTGTACCTGCTATGGTGTGACAATTTTATGCATATTAATCATGATTTAGTAGTTAAATGAAAGTGCTTATTTTACAATTGTTTATATTATTTTTTAATTATTACTTTCTAATATGATAGTATTTTTATGTGAATATTTTTTTAAAAAATAAATAGTTAGGTGTGACATCTTAGAAGGAAGAGGTGAGATAGCAAAAGTTACTATTTTATGGTAGATAAGTATATATAAGTGGTAAAATATAATAAAACCTAACCGTTGACCCAAGCCCAATGACTTGTATTCTTTTCACTCTTTGAAACCCTAATTTCCACACCAAAGGAGGCTCCCATCAGTCGTTAACCTAACTTTCTCTTTCTCCGCACGCGCTCAACAAAACAGTTAACAACCTCATTCCAAACCTTTTACTTCCTCGTCATTCAAGGAGTCATCAAGCTCCACCCTAAGCCATTCTCTTCCTCCGAAACTGATTTTTCGTCTTGTCCCTCTTATAACACTCATTTTTGTGGAATTAGAAGTCTTACTAGGAAGGAAAGCGGCAAAGGTAAGAGCTCTGGTCTTGACCATGATTTAGATTGAAATAATCATACAATATAATAAAGCAAGGTTAGTATTATGGTAAGTATGACATTTGTCATCTAATTAGAGTAGTTAAGCTAATCTAAACTTACTATTAATAGTAAGACTTTATTATTATTAGTACTATTATTATTATTTATTTATTTAAATTTTTATTTTAACATGTTTTTTGAAGTAGACATTAAGAATTTGTTCAAACTATTTTTTCAATATTTGATTATGAAATTTTAAAAAATAGCATTGGGAAGCTGATTTTGTCAACAAAGAAAACATTGGGAAGCTGAGCCCGTATATTTTCAATGAGCAACTTTTCAGTTTTCCAGGTTCATCTATTAGTACCTTCTTTTACCTCTACTATGTATCTCTTCTTTGTACTTGGGAAAAATAAATATTTCACGTTCACAATTGATCTGATTCATCCCTATGTATATAAATAGGATTTGATTGATAGAAGTCCTTTGATACCAAAACTTCCTTCTTCTAAATCGTATTTTCATTTAAAAGTTTCAAATTTCTTAAATTTTGTGATGTACACTTGCAATGGCTGGAAACCTTGATTTCAGGCCCTATATTTTTCCGGGTTTTATTTGGTTTTTGATTGCAATACTTCTGTAGTTTTGTCAATTTTGGCTATGGATTTTTGGGTGATTATAAATTATAATTGTGGATGCTATATTTATATTCTTTACATTGAGTGTGGTGCAGGATCAATGGTTTCTTTTAATTACTGTTACGTGCATAAATGCCACGAGTTGAATAACATGGCAAGCTTCATACATTAGTTGAGTCGAAAAAAAGAAAATGAGGAATGTCATCAAGGAAAGGATTACTAATTACATAACTAAAGGATGTACAATGCAGGACAATATTTTACAAGAGGAATGTTAGCAACACTTACTTTTGTGCTTCTCTCCATCACTTGCTATTTTAATGGTATATGAACTATGAATTGGCTCTTGGGGCATGTACGATTGTAAAAGTGTGTTCATTGGTGCAATATTACTGTGAGTTTAGGAGTTTGAATTTTGAAATTCTATGCAAGCTACACTCTATAATTGTACTGAATGATCTCTGTTTAATTGGTAATTTTGCATTTTGCGTTTTCTTAAAAACGAATTAACCTCCTCCATATATATGCGAGAATTTTGTTTGCTAGAATGTGTCAATGTTATTGTAATTATGTCAAAAAGTGACAATTAAAAAGGAAGAGGTAGTATAAACTAATGACTTCTATTTTATTTTTTGGTGATAGTTATTTTTGTTTCTTAATTTGTCAAGAAACCATTCCATATGAATGCAAATTATCAACATAACAATGATATCGGCCCTCTCAACATAAATTGATGGGCAAAAGATAAATATATATCTGTTAACTTGATTTTTTTTTTAAAGCTTACAGCAAAAAATAATATTTAAATTCAATTCAATTTCTAGATGCGCTTTTTACATCATAGATATTTAAAAAAAAATCCTGCGTGTTTTCTTTTGAACAATTGTATTTATAATATCTTCAACTTTTCTTTTTTGAAAGGATGTTCAATCATTGTGTAGTGGTGGTGTTATATATGTTCTATATGTTCAATTGTATCTTTAAAGCCTTAAGTATAATATAAAATATTATGTGATTTTATTTTATTAAGGTAAGTTTAAGATTTTTTCCGGTTACAAAATATAGATTGAGATATAAAGTAAAAAATATTTAATTTTTTAATCTAAATCAAACAAAAAATATTTCCTGTGCATCGCACAGGGGTACACACTAGTATATTATTAAATCAAATATTAATATGCTCTTGAATTCGATGGATGAATGAAAATATTGATTTTGTGATTTTGAGTTCATTGAATAGATCATGTTTCCAAATGTGGTTGACGAAATCTGATGCAAATAAATAGATTTTGCATATCAGTAATAGAAGAAAAAAAAAATCAGAGTTTTTCTTGAAGTTTATTCGTAAAAGTGTTTTCTTGATATTATCTAGGTTGCTTAGTCGTAATCCTTTATGCAATATATTTGTTCGGCTGTTCATCTTTATATGTTGATTATTGGTTATTATTATTATTAGATGTAATCTTATTCTTTAGTTTAGAATATGATGTGTTGTGTGTGATTCTTCCGTGCTCATGTTTTTAATGTAAAGTTATGATGATTATGTGTGAGTGTATCTAGTCTTGGAGCTATTCAAACTATGTGGAATAATGCTTGGAATATTTATTTTTATAAGGAAATAATGCTTGTAAATAATATCATATCCACGTAGTATAACATTATAACTTGTCTCTACTCATATTTCTTTTGAAATAGGTATTTGTGGAATAGGGATTGACATATAGTCTAAAATTCATTTATGAAGACCGTATTTTCGTAGGTTTCTTTCAATTAGAAAAATGTGTCTTTTTTATATAAAGGAAAAAAATATAACAATAAAGTAGTTGTGATTAATAAAAATATAGAAAAAAAAATAACAAAATCAAAATTATAGGAGTAATCTATGAACTTTGATAAATTGGTGCTTTAGATGTAAAGGAGATTTTATGGCTGCCATCTTAATGTTCTTAAAAGAAGAGAAAGAAAAAAGTAAGATAGTTGTGGTGCATAAAATAAAACTGGTTGCAATAAAGGAAAGAAAATTGATTTGGTATGACAAACATTAACTTTGCTGAAATTCGTATGAATTAGGAAGAATAATAAAAGCTGCCAAGTGAGTCTTGTGTGAAAGATTGTGATTGTTGCATTTTCATGGTGTTAAGGCCTCTGTGGCGTAGAAATCCACCTTTTTGGTTTAGGGTCTCTGTGGTGTGTTTTCCTATGTGATGACAACGTGTTTTCCTTATTTTGCATAATACTAAAATTTGTGTTAATTTTATGCTGAAAAATCTGTCATGTGAATTGCTTCCAAATCTGCCTAGCTTTAGCTACCAATCTGCATATTTATCAAGTATAGTAATTCTGTTTATGCTATTGTTTCTGGACATAAAAATCTGCTACAAAAATGTGGTAGCAAAACTGTAGTTAGTCCTGTTTTATAATTTAATACTTACTATAATGTTTGGCAAAGATTTGAGGTCGAGTAATAAAGTATTTTTAATTGTTTTTCATTGAACATAAAGTTGTTTTCGATTTTTAAAGCATACTATGGACTTATGAATATTTTTAAAAGAAAAAGAAATATCTTATGCATGATTCCTTGGTGAAGATTATATGTTCTTATTTGATCTTTTAATTTGTTATTAATTTTATTTCATCGGTATTGAAGATTAACCCTTACACCAACATATCAGGTATAAAAGATGATGCTCAAGTGTGATATCGAATTCGACGTGCGTGGGGATTAACCATGGGACGTTAGGAGAATAATATGTTACTCTTATTATTTTAATTGTAACAAATTGAATTAGTGTTTTTATTTTTAATGATTTAAGTGTGGGACAAGGTTCTAGCTATCTGTTATGAATCTTAGTTCTTGATATTTAAGTTACATTGTTATTTGTTAATTATGAGTGAGTTTTTAATTTATATTTTAGTATTATAGTATTGTGAGAAAGAAAGAAAAAATATTATAATCCAAAGTGAAAATACTTTTCAATTATTTAGTTCATATAAGTTTTTTTTTTTTTAAAAAAAAAGATAACCTCAATTCTTATAAGATATAAAACAAATAATGTCTTAAAATTTAGGGCGTTACACCTCCGATCAACTCTAGCCACCAACTTAGAGATTCAAATCACTATTGTGGTTAAACAAAGATTAGGTAATAATTATGTTTGCAATTTCAGTTTGTTACAACCTTTACAGCTTCTTTCAAACACATTGTTTCATTGCCAAATCTTTGGAAGTAAAACTTGATCACTTTTATTTTTGATGCTATAGTTCCCTGAGACCGAGAGGGCATGAGAATGAAAAATGTTTATTTGATATGAGTTACGTTCCTAAGTATCAAGAGGTGACAGGAACAAGATAGACTATTTTGAACGAAAACTAGATCTTGGAAGAGCCTGAAAGTGTTGAGATCTAACTAGAACTCTTGTCATAGGTTACGGCTCAGCCACTGTCACCATTGATGATCTAACCTAGTAATGTTGCATGTTAAGCATTGTGATTGTACCCCCGATAGAAGTATCTTCACATTCTTAACATGATGGATGAGTCAAAAGACTCCAAAGGCCATCAGATTGCCAGGAAGCTATGCGAAGCTATAACTCTCTACATTTTTTCTGTGGAAGTTGTACTAACCTATAACTTCCATCTCAGAGTTGTAGCATTATAAATATTGCAAATATCTACTTTTACCAAGTTAATTCCTTAACAACACTTTTTCACATGAATCTCTTAATTCTTTTGACATGCTTTATTTGCTTTTGCATTTTACTTTAGAACCTTAAAATCTTATCTTTGCTATGTATCACTTTAGGTCTTAAATAAACTTAGCATTTGAAAATACTTAAAACCTATCCACTCCAATCCTCGTGGGGTCGATACTCTACTTACTCTTTATTACTTGTTACAATAGTGTATACTTGCACTTTGCATGTATTGGAAAATAGACAACTATTTTTCGAGCATCATCATATCCAATTATTCTTTCATACTTGTTATCATAAAAACTTCAGAGGCTTGTACAAAACCCATATTTTTTTTCAACATTTCCCCCTTTGATATATTAGTTCTTTTTCCAATTTTGACCCAATCAACACTGGCGTGGCAGCTTAGTTAACTGAGTGGTGTGTCACGCATGTAATTATCTATTTAAAGAAAACCACATGTATAATTGTTGAATTTAAAAAAAATGGAAAGAAAAAAGGAAGGTACACATGAGGATTCTAATAAACCTGCTTAATAACTTTATCAATTAGCTTCTCCATCATCTTCTTAACTTGCAACTTCATCAAACACAACAACTTCATCAAACCCCAAAAAAAATCCCCATTTTTTTATTTACTATCTACGTAGAGAGGGGAAAAATGTAGAGATTAATACACCAACCACCACCTCTATTCTCCTCATCTTCTGCAAATCATCATCACTATCCATACTAAAATAAAAACCAGTAAAGCTTATCAAACAGTTGAACCCTAAAATTATAGGAATGTTTCTTAGGTAAAACTGTTGTTAATTCTTTTAATCTTGTTTCGTGTTAGTAAATCTAAAACACCAATGCTTTTGAAGCTTCACACCATCAAACTTGCACTTGTTGCTCCTTCATATGAAACTATTTCTATTCCTAGTAAAACCATGCAACAACAACCACTACTTGATCATCCCAATGACCCAAATTCTCAGTTCAAGAATTCGAATCTGCATAATTTTTTTAAGAAAAGGGCAACAATAATGGCTTTCTTTTGGGGCAAAAGAATTTGCACACCAATTGTTCAACGAAATGGGTAAGTTACAGTGATTTTGAGGCAAAAGAATGCAATTCATTATTTGGATAAGGCTTTTGGACCTTGGATTTTTTCTTCTTCTGGATTTCTATGTGTTTTTTGTGGATGTATCATGACGAAAAAGAGTTCGTGTGAGAGAGGAGAGAAGAAGATTTCTTTGTGTTTTTGAGATCTTTGAAATGAAGTAAGCAATGAATTAAACCCATCTTCAGGTTTGCATGTTTTGTCGATTTTGCTATGATATGAAGCGATTGATGAAGTTAGTTTGGGATTAAGGTTCTGAGAGGGAGAGGGAGAAGGGCGATGGATAGGAATGGAATTTGAAGGTGTTGAAGTAGAATAATAGCCATAGACTCAACCTTGGCCCTTGATTTTACCAAAGGAAGAAGTGAAAAGAATAGATATGAAATGAATCGATTTTGGGGTTGAAATCCAGAGGAAGAAGAAGTAGAAGTGATTGGAAGGTGGTGTTGGTGGCCTGTGTTGGTAGAGAGAAAGAAGGGTCGGGCGAGAGAATCCTCACGTGTCATTCCTTTTTTTCTTTCCATTTTTAATTTTTTTTAATTCACCGGATAATACACATGGTTTTTTTTTAAATAGGTAATTACACACCTGGTATGCCACTCAGTTAAGTGATTTGCCACGACAGCGTTGACTAGGTCAAGATTGAAAGGAAAAAAAAAGGACTACTATTGCAAAGGGGGCAAAACATATGGGACCAGATTTTTCATTTTTTTTAGGGGGCCAAAATCACAACTTTAGGAAAGATAGGGGGCTAAAAGTAAACTTTAACGTTAAAAATAATAAATACAAATTTTATCCCATTTTTTTATCCAACCCTGTCAAAGAAAAACACAATAAAAAATTATCAACAAAAACACTCCAACCCAGACAGAATTCACCGTTTCACGAATCACATGTCCCTCCTTCCACGTTTCTACAATTTTCATATCATTCCCCTTCTTCAATACTCATCTGCAACTTCTACTTAACATCTCCAAATATTCTTCAATCATTTATCCAGCAATTGACACATTGAGACAACTTCAAGCTTACCGAGAAAAGGCAACATACAGCTAGTTGGAGCAGGTGAATGGAGTTGATGAGAGTTATCAATGTAAGTCAATTCCAAACAAGGGAAAAAGAGAGTTGATTACAGTTTTGATCAAGGGCAAATGAGACAAAATATGGGATGTAAACCTGCGATGGGGAAACTTTGCTAAGAATCGATTTTGAACAAGAAACGTACGGTCGCAGTGGCGAGATGAAGGACACCTAAACATGAAGAAATTGCGTTGAGGAGCAAGAACAACCGTTCGACACTTCTGAAAAGTAATTAACGAAACAAGTAAAGAAAATTAAATTTTGCTTGGATCAAAACCATTGTGTCGTCTTGAAATTTTAAGAAAATAAGTTTATGTCCTCCTATTTTAAAAACAAGTTTTTTGGTTCCGCTATTTTACTTTTTTTTTGGAATATTGTTATTAATTTATGAAGTGGCAACATTTATTAGACTTAATTTTTTGCTAACACATATATTTTGCGTGGCCTAAATAAGCGTTTTCATGTTATAAATTAATGGGTCTTATTGACTTGTGTCCTTAGGGTACAAGTTAAGAAACTTAAAATAGAATTAAGTAATAAATTTTATGGTGAAAAGATAACTTTTGAAACTTTTAAGATATTGAATGCATAATTTCCAAAAAATAACTTATACTTTTAGTTCCTTAACTTATGCTCCAAGGGCATAAGTTAACATTTCCCTAAATTAATAGAGAAAATTATAAAAAAAAATCAAAATATGTAATGATGTATTAAAATTTCGAGAAAAGAAAAAATAGGGGGAGCAAAAACTGGTTTTTTAGAAAAAAGGGACCAAAGCTTCATTTTCCTGAAAATAGGAGAACAAAATTTGCATTTAAGTCTTTTCATTTTAATGTTAATTGTGTAAAAATAAAAAAATATATTATATCAGTCATTTTCATCTTCCGTGACACACAATTTCTCTTTGATGACAAATTAGAGGTTAAACTAAAGGAAGAAGAAGCAGCAACTTATAACCATATTTTTATTTTATTTTACATAATTGCACTTTTGACCTTCAAAGTATTACAATTATACGATTTTGGTCTTCCACTTAATTTTTGAGCGATTTTGGTCTCTTATGTTCTTTCCTTTTGTGATTCAATGGTAGCTTTCAAAATGTATGTTAAGTTAACATCATTTATTGATGTGTCATCCATATCTCTTATATATCCAACATTAAATGTGTTCATACTCATATTTACATCTTAAGGTTTTAGGTTTGGATGTGGTGTCATGATCTCTTGTTAATACCACATCATAAATTCATTGTTGCTCCTGATGCTCGAACTCCCTAACAAGTGGTATCAAAGCCTTAGTTCGGCTTGGTAAGAGAGCAAGAGTGGGGTCTGGTATTTGAGCTAATTATAGCGATGTGATATATTTGCACTTGATGGAAAGATTGGTTGTATTCAAGTGTAAATTAACAGTAGTCCCACATCGATTGTAAATGTAGTCATTGTTTGACATATAGAAGATGTGTATCATATTCACGATGCATCCAACAAAAACATTGTAAGTGAATGGATAAATATGATAAGAAAAAATGAGCAGGTAATTAGGAGAGAATAAAAATTATGTGAAAAAAAGATATATAAAATTTTCGTGGGAGAAGATCCAAATCAATAAAATTTAGGATAGAAATGTGGTGTCATCATATCTTGTTAGTCATACATTATTAATCTTTTTCTTGTTCCTGCTTCACAAACTTTTCAACAAAGTAATGATCGATTATTATTACATTAATATAATTTCGATCACTATTTTCAATTTAACTACACATAGAAGATCTCCTTAATTGATTTATTGCTGATAACGTTTTGTTTCCATCTCAATTTGCACAAGTGAATTTGCATATCCCGCTATATTATTTTATTATTAGACAATAAAGTCATAAGTATAAGGTTTTTGTGAACATAACTCAATTAATATGGATAATGCATTTTCATATGTAAGGGTTGGAGTTCAAACTCAAAATTTCCCACTTATTCAACTTAAGAGTGAAAGTATAACCCGACTAATAGGATAAAAAATAAGTTTACGAATGAACGACCATGTTACTATTTAAAATTAAACTTGCTTGATATGTTTCATTACATTCTTAATTATTGGAAACATCGAGTATATAAAATTTAATATCTTTCGAGAAAATTAGTAAACCACTTTGCAGACAACTTTTGGTGTCTTTTCAAACCATTTTTGTAATCCACAAAATTCATGCCAAATCGCATTGCATAACCTGATGCCCATTCAAAATTGTCAAGAAACGACCATGCAAAATATCCTTTTATATTTACGCCCTTCCTAATAAAAAATAAAATAAATCATGTATGAGAAAACAACTATACTTTAAATATATAATATATAGCCACTCTAAGAAACCCTTATAAAAACTAATCTCAAAAATTAAATATATAAATATTGTTCACTTACTTGATTGCAGATCGAATGTAATAGAGATGACGATGGAAATAATCAATTCTATAAGTGTCCATAAGGGCTTCCTCTAATGATAGTGTTGGATCATTGAACTCATCAATACCTAAAAATTAAGTTTTCAAAAAAGATTTTGATCATATATATGTTAGATAAAAATATCAAAAGAAAATTCAGACATAAACGTCAACTACTTTTATCGAAAAATGTTATGTATTCTATCTTTACACAGACATCTACAAGTACTTGATTTTAGCGCTTTTATACACTTTTCATTTCATTTTAGCCAAATATTATGGAACACCTACGGCTGGAAGACGATGAAGAGGAGATTGAGATCCCAGAGGAAGAATTGGCACGGGAAGGAGTAGGGTTTGATCCAAACTTATGTCTGGTTGGGAGATTCCAAACCAATAAGCAAGTCAGGACACACATGGTGAAAGAGAACATGAAGAACGTCTGGTCCGTGGTGAAAGGAGTGGAGGTAAGACAAGTTAAGACGGGGGTCTTTCTGTTTCAATTTTTCAATAAGCATATGATGGTGTTGGGTGCAATGGCAGAAGGGGAGAGTCCAGAAGATGTAGCTTTACACACAGTTCCTTTTTGGATCCAAGTTCATAGTTTACCGGTGGGATACATGGCGGAGACCGTGGGTCGTAATGTGGGGAATTATGTAGGGGAGTTTCTGGAGTATGATGAGAAGAATAGTTTGGATTTTTGGCGAAGATACATGAGAATTCGAGTTATGGTGGATGTCAGGAAACCACTCGTCTGTACAAAGAGTATCAAGAAGAGATGCAATTGAATGCAGCATTGAATGCGACAGGTCAAAATGTAACCGCAGAAAATAATGGAGCGGTTATCATTGAAAAACAAAAACGGAAAGACATGATGGCAGACTTAATTAGGCAGCAGGTACAACAAAAATCATTAAAGAAGGAAAGAATATTCAATTATGATGCAATGATTGCTGCAAAATCTTTAGAAGAGGGGCGATCAACACTGAACACGGCAGAGGAAGATGATTTGGTGGAAACTGACATAAAGCGCTTAAGAGATGGAACAAATAAGGAGTCAAGGAATGTTGCAGCTTTTGTAAAACAGACTAAAAATTCAAACCAAATGCAAGTGGATGGAAACAGTGGACCAGAAGGAACAAACATGTCAACAATAAAAAGTAACCATTTTTTTATCGGCAGGTCCTGGCAATCAGGCCTGCCGGGACCAATGAGTATCATGAGTTGGAATTGCCGGGGCTTGGGCAACCCGAGCGCAGTTCCCACATTAAGAGACTTGTCCCGGAAGTATCGCTTAGATGTCCTTTTTCTTTGCAAGACTTTGGTTCATGCTAACAGAATAGAAGAAATAAGAATACGATTGGGTTTTGACGCTTCTTTTGCAGTAGATTCCATTGGAAGAAGTGGAGGTTTAGCGATACTATGGAAGCACCCTTTTGGGTGTAATCTCATAATTATTCTCAAAATTTTATCAACATGGAAGTGACCCACCCACATCATCCAAGATGGAGGTTTACTGGTTTTTATGGATGTCCAGAAAATGATCGAAGAAGAGAGTCGTGGGACATGCTTCGTACTCTAGCACAAGACAACTCTCTACCTTGGTGTGTCATGGGAGATTTCAACGACTTGCTGTCCAACGAAGAAAAAAGAAGTAGAGTTGATCATCCACCGTGGAGGATAAGGGGTTTTCGAGAGGCTGTTCAAGATAGTGGCTTAATTGACATACACTTGACGGGATATCCATTCACATGGGTAAAGGGAAGAGGCAGACATGATATGAAGGAGGAGAGAATTGATAGAGCTATGGCAACTCAGACGTGGTGTGATATGTTTCATCAAAATCAATTGCATAATGTTATCTCACACCGTTCCGATCATTTCCCAATACTACTCAAGCTGCAAGAAGTGGCACGTAGAAGAGGAGGAAAAGAGTTCAAATTCAAAAATGCTTGGCTCATGGAGGATGAACTGAATGATATAGTTATAAGAGGATGGGAGAGATGTCAAGAAGGCGAAGTGCTGTCACGTTTAAGGAGCTGCACAGAAGTAATGAATGAATGGGGGCGCAAGCTAAGGTTCAAGTATAGAGAAGCTATTGAGGAATGCCGAGAAGAGATGGAGAGACTTCGAGGTTGTGTTCAAATCTCTCAAGTGGCAAGATATGAGGAAGCACGAACAAAGATGGGGTGTTTGTTGGCACAAGAAGAAGCTTTTTGGAAGCAGAGGTCGAACGTTTACTGGTTAAAGGATGGTGACACAAACTCTCGCTTTTTTCATGCAATGGCAAGTACCAAAAAAAGACGTAACAACATCATGGAGCTGAAGACGGATGAAGGAGACACAGTCACGAAACATCATGATATTTGTGGAGAAGCAAAAAACTATTTCGCAAAATTATTCTCTAGTGATGCGAACATGTTGGATACCACATTGGAGTATATTAGCCCAAGAGTAACTGAAGTTGACAACCGTATGCTCTTGTCTCCATTTAACATTTCAGAGTTTAAAAAAGCTTTATACTCCATGCATTCCGACAAAGCACCGGGGCCAGATGGATTGAATCCGGCGTTTTACAAGAGATTTTGGCACTTATGTGGAATGGAAATTTTTCATGCAGCAACCTCATGGCTGAATAATGGTGAGTTTCCATCTCAAATTATGGAGACGAATATTGTTCTTATCCCCAAGAAAGATAATCCGGAAACTATGAAAGACCTTTGGCCGATTTCTTTATGTAATGTTCTTTACAAAATTATATCAAAGGTTTTGGCCAATAGACTTAAGCCACTTTTACAAAAATATATATCTCAAGAACAGTCGGCTTTTATAGAAAATCGTTCTATTATTGATAATGTTATGGCTGCACATGAGATTATTCACCATATGAAATGTAAAAGGAGAGGCAAGGTAGGCGAGGTTGCTTTGAAGATAGACATTAGCAAAGCCTATGATAGAATGGGAGTATGTGAAGAAAGTTTTGAGCAGAATGGGTTTTCATGATAGATGGCTGAAATGGATGACTATGTGTATGGAAAGCGTTAACTATCAAGTGCTTGTTAATGACGAGAAAGTGGGACCAATAATACCTAAAAGAGGGTTAAGGCAAGGTGATCCACTGTCACCTTACCTTTTCATTATATGTGCAGAAGGTTTATCTGCGTTATTAAAAAGAGCTGAAGCGAAGGGAGATATTCATGGCATTAAGGTGTGTCGAGGAGCCCCACTTCTCACACACTTATTATTTGCTGACGATTGTTTCTTGTTTTGCAGAGCGACTATTAGAGAAAGCACAAAAATAAAGGAAATTTTACAGGCATATGAAGCAGTTTCGGGTCAGGCAATAAACTTCCAGAAATCAGAAATCTTTTTTAGCAAGAACACTTTGGAAGTGGACAGAGAGGCAATCAAGGTCTGTTTCAGGTTACAAATACAATGGGAAGTGGGAAGTATCTTGGCATGCCATAAGTAATAGGCCGAAGCAAGAGGGAAATGTTTGGTTACTTGCGGGATCGAGTATGGAGAAAGATTCAGCAATGGTCCGGGAAGCATCTTTCATAAGCGGGGCGAGAAGTTCTCATCAAGTCAGTAGCACAAGCAATTCCGACATATTGCATGAGTACTTTTCTATTACCTACATCTTTAGGGGAAGAAATCCAGAAGATGATTAACTCGTTTTGGTGGGGATCGAATAGAAGGCAAGGTAGAGGAATAAATTGGCTAAGATGGGATAAATTGACAATGCGGAAGGAATATGGAGGTATGGGATTTAGACATTTGTTTGGCTTTAATTTAGCTATGCTAGGGAAGCAAGGTTGGAGGCTTCTTACTAACCAAGATACTATTGTTGCGCGCATCTACAAAGCTAAATACTTTCTGAAGACTGATTTTTTGGGGGCTCGTCTAGGTCATAACCCAAGTTATATTTGGCGTAGTATCTATGCTTCACAGGTAATAGTTAGAGGAGGTCAAAGATGGAGAATTGGTAATGGAAAGAGTATTGCGGTGTGGGCAGATCCGTGGCTGAGGGAGGATGAAAATTCGTATGTCTCAAGTGAAAAAATTCAAGGCATGGAAAGTATGAAGGTGGCAGATTTGATGAGTGGAGAAAATTGGAATTGGGGATTGATTGCAGCCATTTTTAATGAACAAGATAGGAAGGCAATATCCAAACTGGTGTTGTTGCATCGAGATAGAGAGGACAAGCGCATTTGGAAATTTAATAGTCAGGGAGTTTATACGGTAAAGTCCGCATATAGATATGCAATGGAATCACTTGTTGATAATGATGAATACCGAGTACCGGGAGAATGGACTAGAATGTGGAGTTTGGAGATTCCACAAAGAGTAAAAGTTTTTCTCTGGAGAGCGTTGAGAGGTGTTCTTCCTACGCGTATGCGACTGCAGGACAAAGGTGTGCCATGTACAGATTGCTGTCCTTTTTGTGAAACAAATTATGAGAACGACTGGCATGTTTTTATTGGATGCCACGAGGCGAAGATAGTTTGGCGAACAACTGGCTTATGGGACGTGATTTCTACTACTGTTGCTGTTGCTGAGAGCTTTGCAGCTTGTATTTTCTCTTTACTGTGCAGGTTGACAGTTGAAGAGTGCAAGGACTTGGTAATGATGTTATGGTGTATTTGGAGACGTCTTAATGATAAGGTATGGGATGGTGAGCTGCAGCCGAGTAACATAGCAGTCTAGCTAGCGCGCGAGTTGTTATTTCAATGGCAAGCCGCAAGAAATTCTGCTACTGCACACAATCAACATTCACCGCAAGATACAGTTACGTGGCAGCCACCAGCAGCGGGATTTCTGAAGTGTAATGTAGATGCAGCCATCTTCAGGGCACAAAACCGGTTTGGGACAGGTATGTGTATTCGAGATCATCGTGGCAGGTTCGTAAAAGCTGCTACAACTTGGTATGAAGGTTGTCCCCCTCCTCAAGAAGCGGAAGCAGTTGGATTACGCGATGCCATTTTGTGGCTTGGACAGTTAGAATTATCAAATGTGCAAATAGAACTAGATTGTAAACTAGTGGTTGATAGCATATATGATAAGAATAACAACCAGGCAGAATTTGGTAGTATCATTGATGACTGCAGGTCACTATTACAGCAATGTACAAACTTTAAGATAAGTTTTGTTAGGAGACAAGCGAATGTTGTCGCTCATAGTTTCGCTAGGGTGTCTATATTACAAGCTCGTCACCAAGTCTTTGATTTGATTCCATCTTGTATTCCAAATTGTGTGATGAATGATATGATATGAGTTTTTGTTGGTAAAAAAAAATATATGAATTAAAGTGTGTTTACCATTTTCGGTGATGTAAATCAAAGGATTGTTGTACACTTTCTTGACATAGAGTAACAATGCTTGAATTCCTTTAGGATAAACATATAACCAACTTGAAGCTGCCTGCACAAATATAATTGCAAACATAACCTAAATATATATACACACACTTAAACAATTATAAAGTTATAATATGCTATGGTATACGTACCCTTGGACCTATTGGAATACCATTGCGCTCAGCTTTCATCACAAAAACAAAAGATATAATTTTATATCATCAAATTAAATTCAAAAGTATTCATTAATTTACAGAATGATCAATAAATAAGGACATGCATACTTGTAATATTGGCATTAAAATCAGTGAGGTAATTGAGTCTACCATTTCTTAGTTGTGGTGCATCGGTAGCATAGATAGATGTATAATAGTTTAGTCCAATGAAATCAAATGACCCTTTAAGTAGTCTTGCTTGCTCTTTAGAGAACTTTGGCAATCGTTTTCCAACAAGAGAACACATGCTTTGTGGATATTTCCCTGTTGTTAATGGTTCCATAAACCTGTAATCAATGTCACAAACAGAAAGAAAAAAAAAATCTCACGAACAATTATTATTTTTGAGAAGTACTATACAATATAGTCCAACAAATTATAGAGAGAAATAAAATGCTAGAGATGGATTGGTTTTGGAATTGATAGTGTGATGATTTCAAATGAATGTACAAAATGATCGCCTTTTATTATGATCTTGGAGTAACTAATATAACTAACTAACAACTAACATTTCATGGAAGCTGCTTCATACTTCTTGTTTTGAACCTTTGATAAAATACCATTTGAGTTTTGGGGTCTACCGTTAGTGCAAATCCAAGGAAACCAGGAGTGACTCCTTGATGAAGAGATCACCTTTTGATAGGAGTAAGAGCGGTGCTCATAAATATAACAAAGTACTCTTTCTAATTTCGAAAACAACAATTTAAGTATGCATATAGTTATAAACTGTTTTGGAGCGGATTTGCACATCGTGTGCTAGTTTACTCATGATCAATACATATTTGCTTATAAAAAAAAAAACTAAACACCACTAAGTTCTAACTTCTTTAAAAAAATATAAACTAATTCTAATTAATATCCAACTATATCTAGCTAGTATTCCAGTGTAGAGTTAAGCACTTACCATCCAAACATGAAGTCTAGTCCTCGTTCAGCAGCTTTTTGATCGACTTTGTTATCAGAAAGTGGAATGAACCAACTAGCCACCAAGGTTATGCCTATCACACCCTTTTGAGATTCCTATATATAGATAATTTTTTGGTTATTAGGTATCTTGAACTTTAAATTAAGTTCTTAACTAAGTTATAACAAACCTGATACTTCTTCTTGTACACATGGGCAGCTGCGGCATGAGCGAGTAATTGGTGATGCGAAACAATGTAAGGCTCTTTCCCTGAATCACCACCAGTGCAATTTGAACTCAACCATTTAGAACATCGACCAGGTGGAAAGATCCCTAATGCATAGGAAGAAACGCTGAAAGACGATGGCTCATTGAAAGTGATCCAATACTTCACCCTATCTCCAAACTCTTTGAAACAAAGTTCCGCATAGTCTTGGAAATCATTTCTAAAAATAAGCCATGGATTATGGATATTAATGCTTAGTATTGTTGTTTTTTGATTGGTTAACATACAATTTGTTCCAAATACAAAACTAGCCTAATGAGGATCTTCATATACAAAGCTATTATAGATAAATAACATGAAAAAAATGAATTAACACCTTACTAATATTTATGTAAATAAGATTTAGGTAATTATGTATCACTTACACAATGAGAGGGCTTAAGAAGCCGCCATACTCGTCCTCTAAAGCTTGAGGAAGATCCCAATGAAATAAAGTTACGAATGGTTGTAGACCTATAAATATATATTCAAATACCTTTGTTTACATTTAATGCTGTTTGAAATGTTAACATGTGTAGTAGTTTAATAAAAATTCAAGTAAACTAAGTATGAACTAACCATTAGCCAACAACTCATTGATAAGGTTGTTGTAATATTTGACTCCTTCTTGGTTTATACCTCCATTAAGTTTTCCTTCTATTGATAGTTTATTAAAATTGAAAGAAAAAAAATGTGAAACATCAACTTAATTAGGTAAAATTAACTAGGAATTGGTCGTTTAAGTTTAACTCACTTGGGAGGATTCTAGACCAAGAGATTGAGAATCTATAAGCATCCAAATTCATATTCCTCATGATGCCAACATCTTCCTGCGATATTTAAGTGTATAACCTACTAGTTCCATATTTTTTTTGAAATAACATACTTTTATTTTATTCTACAAAACAAAATAGATAATATAATACAAAATAGTAACCAATTGCTGGGGATATTGAATTTGATTTTTCTCCATTGAATCTCATTATCTTATAATAATTACTTTACTAGTTTTCTATCTTATGAAAGATTTTATGGATTAATTAATTCTCATTAAGTAAGTAAAAAATATATTATATTTTGTATTTTAGTCGATTTCGTATTATCACCTGGATTTTTTAACAATATTGACTATTATTTTTTATAGTTCGTAGCCGAAGTGATGATATACCATCTAATACTCACACATAGGTGTCAGATTCAAACCCGAATGAATGTCTTCAGTCTAGCAATATAGGCATTGACGTTGGCATTTGAGCTAGACCTCACAAACAATCATGAACTTTAAATTGATAATCTCTTAAACTATTCACAATTTTCAACATTATTCATCATTCTTAATATTATAGGGGTCCTTGTTCATGATTTTGATCATAAATAGAGTACCTTATAGCGGTAATATTGGTCAACCGCGACATCTCCGTTGCTTCTGTCTAATATCTTTTCTGCATGTTGAACATTTGTTTCATTGGTAAAAGGCTAAAAATAGAATTATAACATAGGTGCATCTAATATGGAACAAATAAAATTATAATAATAGGGGCGTATATAATAAAAACTAATTTTATGTTAATAAAAATTTAGAATAATCGTAATATGTTACTAACTTTTATTTTGAAGCAATTTTTGCAAAATTTATTAAAATTCACATTTCAAGAAGGTTCATATTAGATTGTCCCTTATAATAGTGCTTCTCGAATCTATTTCTTTTATAAAATACTTCTCAAATATAATTAAGTTATGACATTCGGCCTCTCATTCCATAAAATTTGATTTGCATCTTTTACAACATAATACCGTCAAATTAAAATGTTCTCTCATATTGCACCATTGAGCAGAATAACATAGCGTATTTTTTTTTTTTTATTACCAGTGCTATACACATCAATATTGGTTTGTGGTGAACATGTTTGTAAATAATAACAAAACATCAAACACAATAGTAAATTATTTGTTCTATTTAAGCTGTTTTTATCATAGATATGATTTTTTTTTTAATTTTGTTGATTAATTCTTTTAAAATAAATTCTATTGTAATTAGTATATAAACCAATAGCAAAACAATAATAATAATAATAATAATAATAATAATAATAATAATAATAATAATAATAATAACAACAACAACAATAATAATAATAATAATAATAATAAAGAAAATAGAAGAGTATTTTTTTGGAAATATAGAAGAGTTTTGTTCTTTTGCATATAAATAAATATAAGAATTTCACCCAAAAGAAAAATAGTCCCTTTCTTGACTAGAAGAAATCAAGTGTCTTGTTTGACTAACCTTGTTTAAATTATCTTTTTGCATAAAAAACGATCATTAAAATATTAAATATTATTTATGGTAGGACATTTTTATTTTAGAGAAAAAAGTGTAAAACTTAAACATATTTTAAAATTTTCAACTCATCATAAAAGTACTCTTCATCCCTTTTAATTAAATCAAAGTCGTAAAATCAATCTTGATACAGAATAAAAAAAGCATTGAGTTGTTACTAAATCAAAATTAATTTTAACATTTTACATGCATCTTGAATTCAATCCGAAAAATAGATGGAGAAATCAGATACCTGGATACTTATGAGTGTAGGTGTCCCATATACTTGCTCCTCTCCCACCTTCTTGTGCAGCACCTTCGTACTACATGATATATATCATGGCAACAACCAAATTGTTCATTTCATTTACCTTGGTTTAACTTAAACTTGGTGGGACTTTGAATATTTTATAAAACTTTAAACCATTATTATTATTTTTTAAAATCAATGCTCATAAATTAAAAACTACATTTTGGTCCGACTAAAATTGAATTCAAATCTGTAAGAAGGTCTCATTGAAATAATCAGGTACCGGTCGGCCGGATTTTTTATAACGTAATATTAAAAATAATAATATTTTACCTGGTATGCTGAAGATGCTGTCCCAAAAATGAAGTTTGTGGGAAAACTAGTTCGATTAAGTGAAGAAACATCAAGAATTGGTGAAACAACCTCAGCAGATGGTAGCGTGGTGAAGAGATTGAAGAGAATGAGAATTAAAAAGACTCTGAATAATTTCATATTCAGAGCCATGAATGAAAAACTAATTGACTATTGTGCTTGATCCATTGAAAATATGGTTCCTTTTATAATTTATATTTAGAGCCAAATATAGAGAAAAAAATGGTGTTAATAGTTAAGAAACAGACAAATATAGGTTGTAACTATTTTTCAAATATAGAGCAAAAATTTGGTGTAGGCTGTATTTGTCTATAGCTACAACCTACGGATAAAATTGGTGTTATTGGCGAAGTAACTGACAAATCTAGATCTCACAAACAATCATGAACTTTAAATTGATAATCTATTAAAGTATTCACTATTGTCAACATTAATCATCATTCATAATATTTTAGAGGTCATCATTCATAATTTTGATTGTATATATTACCTTATAGTGGTAACATTGGTGAACCGCGACATCTTTGCTACTTTTGTCTTGTATCTTATTTGCATGTTGAACATTTGTTATATTTGTAAAAGGATAAAAACAGAATTATAATATAGGTGCATCTAATATGGAACAAATAAAATTATAATATTAGAGGTGCATATAGTAAAAAAAATATTAATAAAAATTTAGAACAAATATAGCATTTTATTAAAAAAGATTAAAATTTATAGTTCACCATTCTAGAGGATTAGACCGCCATTTGTAATAGTGTTTCTCAAATTTATTTCTTTACAAAATACTTCTCAAATATATATTTTTGACACTCGGCCACTCAGTCGTCCTTGTGAGCTTCACTCAGTTGGTAGGGACAATGCATAATATATGCAAGGTCCAAGGTTCAAACCCCGGCCACCACAAAAAAAAAAAAAACTCGGCCACTTAGTCCATAAAATTTGATTGGCAACTTTTACACCATATATATCTTCAAATAAAAATGTTCTCTCAGGGAGATAAAAACTCATATTGCATCATTCAGCAGAATAAAAGTGTTTCTTTATTGTGTATCAAAATAACCTAGTACACAACAATAATCGTTTGTGGTGAACATGTTTGTTTGTTAGTTGCAACAAAATATCAAACACAATAGTAAATTATTTGTTCAGTTTAAGTTATTTTTTTAAAAGTGTTTTTATTTTATATATGAATTTTTTAAAATTTTTGTTGATCAATTCTTTTAAAATAAATTATAGTATAATCAGTATATAAACCAATAGCAAAAAATATAATAAAAGAACACAACTATATTTGTATCTAAAATTTCATAATGCCACTTTGACCCATTATATATCTTTTTAGTGCAAGCAAATTAGTTTTGGGAGGATGAAGAAGGTGGTGTAAATAATTTAACTCTCTGATGGTTCCTGGCAAATCAGAATTGAAGTCTAGCTTCTTCTTTATTGTTGTAGTGTTGTAAGCTTGTAGAAGGGTTGTGGAATTTCTTGTGCTCAGACGAAGTTTATATTTCTCTAATGAATCTAATTTATGTATAGAGAAAAATAAGAACACGAGATTTTATCACTGTAATTTGGCGTTCAATTTTTACCAAGTTTAAATGTCTTTGAGTTGTGTATAACTATTATTCATTTACATTAGAATAGTTGTGAGAAATCAGAAAATTGAGATATGATTACTGTTAGAGCAAATTTTGGGAAAAGAAAAAGAAAACGAGCAAAATACTCATGCATTTTTAGATGGATCTTGATAACTTGTGCCATAACAGCACAAGTCAAGGAATTTAAAAGTAGAAGTTTTTAGGTGGATTTAATATTTTGATTTACTTATCACTTATTATTCTTGATCGTTATCATTGTGTTTCCTTATGAATGCACACACTCTCGTCATGTGTGCATAGTCCAATGTAAGCCATGTAGAGCAATTATGAACCTCACATTTATTTAATTCTTGGAAAACAAGGTAACAAGAAATTTGGTAAAACCAAAACTAGAAAGATAGAGCAAGAAACAAAAATAGGATCAGTCCAAACGCAAACACAATTCATATAATGCTAGAGACCATACAATTCTTCCTAGGATATTGGATATTGAGACACTAATTGTCTTCATCCCATTGATTAAAATATAAAAGATATATAGTATTGGGAAATCCTTGCACGACTTGTTATCAAGATCAATATACAAGCCCGTACTACTTAATTACATGCGATTTTGTCACTTCAAGCTTTGAGAATTGTTTCTCTGCCAACTTTAAATCTTGCAAACTATTTGAGAAAGCTTCTCTACAAAGAACACATTATGCAAATAGCCATCATTATTTTATGGAAAAGGTGAAAACAAAAATATAAGATGGAAATAAGAAATAATTTAATCAAACCTATATGCTATGTTTTCATGGCTTCTAATTATGAGGTCAATATTCATTACTGTAAATCAATATGAATTTAGCACCAGAAAATGGAAAATTTGAATCATACTAACCTGTAAATCTATATTAGGATCATTTTTGGATGCATCTAAAGATAAGCATATATCATAGGAATTCATGATCGCTTTTTCTGTTAATGAAAGCTGCTGCTCCACATCATCGAGGTCAGTATAACCAGGCAACTACATGAATTTCATATATGCTAACATTGCTGGTCTCAGATCCACAATGATCTCGCAAAATTCCCTATATGACACAAGTAATTTTTGAACCAAATCTGCTTTCCAGTCCTTATAGAAATCTTTCATTCGAGATCCTTTACCATTGACCTCAGTGTAGGCATTGTCTCTTTCATCAAGGATTTTGTAGTTTTCATTGCGGCAATAGGGCCAAAGCTAAGCTCCCATTATATTGGCTTCCATTATCCAATGGAACCCTTCGGAACTTGTATTTTCTTTTGTAATTCAGAAAATTTGATGTCATAAAGAACAACATTCTTACCAGTTCCATGTTGTCCTGGCTGCAAATCCCTCTTATTATTTGTACTATTGATGAGCTCATTTAAGATCATAACAGTAGGACAAATTTTTGACTTCCGCTGGTTAATACATTATCACTGTCAGAAAGAACAATAGAATTACCCTCAACTTCATGCTGGCCCAGTTGTACATTTAAGATTGTATCAACAATATAGGTTTTTTTTGTTTCCGCTGCATCTTAGTTAATTATTCCAAGAACATATAATATTGTATCAACTAAGAGGCAGCGGAAACCAAAAACATGTACTTCTAGTACAATCTTAAATGTACAACAGGGCCAGCACGAAGTTGAAGGTAATTCTATTGTTCTTCATGACAATGATAATGTATTAATCAAGAGGCAGCGGAAGTCGAAAACATGTCCTGCTGGTTTGATCTTAAATGTGCCCATCAATAGTAAAAGTAATAAGAAGGATTTGTAGTCGGGCCATCACGGAACTGATGGTAAGGCTGTTGTTCATTATGACAACAAATTTTCTGAATTACAAAAGAAAAGACAAGTTTCGAAGAATTTAAATAGGGTTTCATTGGATATATAATGGAAGCCAATATAATGTGAGCTTAACTTTAGTCCCTATTAAAGTGATGAAAACTACATAATCATTGATGAAAGAGACAATACCTACATTGAGGTCAATGACAAAGGATCTCGAAATGAAAGGATTCTATAAGAATCGGAAAGCAGACTTGGTTGAAATGAAACATTGCTAGCTCTTGATTCAGTTTTTTGTGGCAGTAGTTCTTCAATAACATGACTAGATGCACCTACACCATAATCATATAATCAAATACTTGTGGTTCTTCAACTTTAAAATCAAATAGGAACAATTCAATTAGATGTTAATTAATCTTTGGATTGCAATATCCAATAGGAACTCAAGTAGATATTAAAATCAAATAAGAACTTCAATTTGATTTTTTTTTTGAAAGAAGAACTTTAAATTTGATGTTAATTAATCTTTCAATTTTGAAATCAAATGAGAACTTTTTAAAAAAATATTGGCAAAGGGGAAATTTTTATCAATCAAAATTTTTAATGTATGAAAAAAAAGGTTCAAGGTGAATGAAAAAAAAAAACCTGGTTTGCATCTTTTTCATGTTGTGATTGTGGAAGATCATCATTGGTAGAATGATCTTCTTGCAGTAATGGATCTACCAAGCAATCATGGAAAGCTCTGATTGCATCAACAGTTGGACACACTTCTGATACATCAATGTTTGAATCTGATTTTCAAAAATCCAATACTTGACTATGGTTTTAGTTATCACATATAAATGGTGAACCAAAAATGAAAATGATTAGATGAGAGTAATCTCACTCTTTGTTCTTGTTGGTGATGTGCTCTCATTCACTGAAACTGAAATCATCTCTTACCTTGTATTTATAATAACTAGTGTGGTAATGCCCATATGTATTATATTGCAATTATATTAGAAAATTTAAATGTTTGCGATAACTATATGAATAAATTAAATATTTTGACTATTTGACCAAATTTTTATTTATTTTTTGGAAAGATTGACCAAAATTTAATGTATTTCAATACAAAGACTTATATGAATAAATTAAATATTTTGACTATTTGACCAATTTTTATTTTTTTTAAAGATTGACCAAAATTTAATGCATTTCAATACAAAGACTTTTCGTACATTAATGATGATAATTAAAGTTGTCAAAATCGTACGTTTTAGTAAACTTGTTTTGTCTCCCTCAACAAAAAAGTAAACTTGTTTTGTCTATGTGAAATTAATTTTTGAACTCGATTCGCAGAATTGTAAACATTTACATTTACATCATATTATATATCACTTCGATCCAAATTATAAGAAAAAAAATTTATTTTTTTTGTCCCAAATTATAAGCATAAAAGACCAACTTTTATCATATTTAATTATGTTTTTTCAAAAAATTCACTTTTCCAAAGGAAAATTAAATGCAAAGTGCATTCAATTTGTTCTCTTTTTTATTTTCTCTATAATCAACTACCTATGAAAATTATTTTTACATCTTCCTATAAAACTTATTTCAAAGATAACACAAAAAACTATGTTACAAACTACTATGTTTTAGTTTTCTTAATAAGTGTGATTTTTTTTTTTTGCTTATAATATGGGACGGAGGGAGTATATATATACATATCCCTAAAACAAAAAAATATATAATAAATACATCAATAATTCTTTTAAAAGTTCAAGCTAACAAAGAAGAATGTGAACCAAATGTGAAGACCGAGATGAAAAAGAATCTTTTGATAGTTTCCTTCGAGTTTACCCGTATTCACATGAGTTTATCGAGTTCATCTGAATAAACTCAGATTTATTTCGAGTTTGATAAACTTCGAATTTATCAATTTTCATTTGTGTCAAAACTAACAAGGCATCAAAATGTAATGAAGTGCAGAATGTAAATGATAAGCAATATTAGATGGGTTAGGTAGCTCAACTTATTTGAGTTAAGGATTAAGGAGTTAGAGGTACTGAGTTCAAACCCGTACAAATCCAACATATATTAATGTAAAAACAAATTACTAACAATTTGCCATTAGAAATAGTCCCGTGAGCATAACTCAGTTGGTAGGACAATGCATTATTATATGCAGGGGCCGGGGTTCGAACCCCAGACACCCCACTTATTCACCTTATAAGGTGAATTCTAGCCACTAGGCTACTTGACCAAAAAAAAGAAATAATGATAATAATTTTTTTATTTTTTTATTTGAGATATACATGACAGGGTTCATGAACTTCCCTTCACTGTGTGCATCTATAATAAACATTTTATGAACACTTTACCAAATCAGTGATTGACACTTAGCATTTTAGGTTATTCTTTTTCTTTTTGGTCAAGCAATTTAGTTGATTCTAAATTTGATTTTTAAATTACAATACATGCATGGTATTGTAATAAATGTAATTATTTTTGTTCAAAAAAGTTAGTGGCAAAAATAAAATTATTTATATTTATTTTTCCATTAGAATACATGATATTGTAATAAATGTGACATATCACAGAAATGATATGACAGAAAAATAATAAAAATATTAGATAAGATCCGACATATCACGGAAAAATAATAAATTGAAAAGTTATTGGGAAAAGGTGAAAAAAAAAGAAGCAAAAACCATATGTAAAGTGAGAATTATTATTATTTTTTCTTATATAATTATCACACTTGAGATATGAAAACTTTTTTTTTTTTGAAGAAATCAAAATGGAATATATTAACAAAGGCGATGTAATCTCATCAGTACAAGGCGTACCTCCGAGCACACCCCTACCAACAAAGTGACATACAAGATATATATTGAGATAAGAAAACTTGAATTTTATACATTGATAATTTGAAGTAGGAAAAGAATAGTTAAATGATGGAACCCAAAAATTGATAGGGTGTACATGAGTAAAACATTTGATAAAGCTTAGTATGTGAGAAACTAATAAATTGTTGGGGGAGAGAGAACAAAAAAAAAAAAAAAAAAACCACCAAAATATATAGAGTTAGTTGTAGAACATACCGACATGATGTGACAAGTTTTTCTTTGGTGCAAAATAGGGCAAAGCCCAAAGAGAAAGAAAACTAATAAATTAAACGGACGTTCCTAAGCATGCAAGTCCTGGAAATATCATCAAACAAAAGACTCTGAAGCTCACTAGGGAGAGTCTCCAGAATATGAAAATCTAGAAAATCCATCGAAATGCTGAAGTTAGCAAGTCAATCTACACTTCTATTGCCTTCACGCCAAGTATGGGTAATTTTGACAGTCCAACTCAAACTCAAAAGTTGTCGAATACGCCTGACCAAAGTAGAAGTCATTCCTCTAAAATTGCAATTTTCAGTAATCATGTCGACCAAGATCTTTGAGTCACTCTCTACTATAATTAAGATGAGTGGTATTCTCCCTCCACGCCATGTCCAAACCTAGGTTATATTTCCCACATTTCAGCATGAAAAGCATCACACATTCCAATCTTCTTGAAGTAGCCTTTGATCCATCTTCCATCAGAGTCTCGAAGCAGCCCTCCACACCCTGCAAGAGTACCATATCTCTTCCAAGCACCATCACAATTAAGCTTAACCCAACCAACCGATGTATATAGTTTCTGTTTGATGCGGACTTTTATGCACCAGCTTCACATTGTCTTCTATCTCTCTAGTAAACTTTTGAATTACCAGTGTTGGATTGCTTGGTCTTTGAAATCCTATTTCAAAAATAGATTTGTTTCGCCAATTCCACAAATACCAACATATTGTCGTGAAAGTAGTCTGCCAAGTAGCAGGATTATCTCCAATCCCTTTTTTATTAAGGTTGTTAAAAATCCACCCCCTACAATCAAAAGAGAAGAAATCAGTTATGTAATTAGATGGGACAAGTCTGAGCCATACCTGAGTGGCGTGCACACAATCACGAAGGACATGAATGACTGTTTCATCCTCTCTCGCACAACAAGGACAAGTTATATATATTATATTGGAATTCTTATAGTTAAGTTATCTGTTTTATTGAAATAATAACGCAAAATTACATCCTTAGTCTCTTAACTTAATTTTAAGTCACAATTCAGTCCTTTATATTTTATTTTTTCATTTTAATCCTTCATTTTCTAAAATGTTAACACAACTATCATTTTTAAATAACAAAATCCAAAAAACTTATTGAAGTCTATTGAATTGTCTTTTGATGCTTTTTTTTTCTTCTTCAAAGTGTATGCTAACATGTATTTAAAGTTGATCCAAATGTGTATGCAAGTGAAAATTGTAATGTCTTTCTTTTGTATGCAAGTGTATGTGAGTTTGAGTTTATGCAAGTCCGTTGTGATATTCAAATGAAATCTGAAATTTGCAAGAAAATTGGACTATAATTTCTTTACTTCCGATATGGTTTATTTGTTGTTCTCTTGGCTTTTTCAAAGTGTATGTATGGATGCAAACATTTATTCAAAGTTGATGTAAATGTGTATTGAAAGTGTATGCAAATAAAGTTCTCTTTGCTTCTTTTTAAGTGTATGTATGCAAGTGAACATGTTTCTATTTGCTTCAAAAAAGAATAACCACTTAGAAGCTCTGACAAATGTTCATAAGAATAACCACCCTTTCTGCAATTTTATTCTTTTTTAAGATTGTGAATAATTATAATTGGTGATTGTTTTTCTTTGTTTTATTTTTTCAGCATCAAGGTTCAAGTTTATCCATCTTACAACAGCAAGAATCTTGCTATATTCATTTATAACAGTGAAAAAACTTATATGTTAATTTTATTATTGGATGAATGTAATTAATGTACTTAATATGGCTATTTAAGTTGTAATTTATTGAATATGTTGTGTCAATTGATTACCTTAAGATTAGTATGAATGAGCTTAATAATATGTATTGAATCTATACACAGGCCCATTTTTAGAATTACTAAGGAAGAAAAAAAATAGAAATCTTTTACCAATGAAAGGTATATTCTTGAAAAAATTTATGAGCCAAATTTAATTTGGTCCATTAAGGAGTTAACCGATTGAAACCACCCGTGTAACTGGCTTATGTGATTAAACCGAAACCGACTAAACCGAGACATTAAATGGGCGGAATTGAGCCTAGAAGGTCCAACCGTGGGTTAGTGCGGATTGAGGTTTTGGCCCCGATTTCTGATCGAAACCGACTGATGCCCAACCCTACCCTTAGGGAATATGTTGCCATTTTCTTTTTTTCAGAAAATCATATGATTAAAAGAAAACTTTTGTCACCTTTACAATTATCATAACAAGAAATTTCCAAGTTAACATGGTAAAACCAAAACTAGAAAGATAAAGCAAGAAACAAAAATATGATCAGTCCAAACGCAGACACAATTCATATAATGCTAGAGACGATACAATTCTTACTAGGATATAGGATATTGAGACACTAACTGTCTTCATCCCATTGATTAAAATATAAAAGAAAATTGCTAATTATTTTTATTCTTATGCTTGTATCAGGTACTAATGGTACTAGAGATATTTGTATCAGCTCATTGATTTAGCCTCTTCCTTGAATGCTTCTAGAGAGATACATTTAAGCATTGAATCTGCTAGGCCTCTTGATCACTCTCTTAGGCCTTTGATTTGGTGTATCACTAGAATTTGTATCCACCTTTATTGGACCATTTTTGTCTCTTGTATTAGGTCCCTCTTGATTTGTATCCTGGGATCCTATTTGCTTTGTAACACAAGCCTCAATGGGTTGTGTACATTCATTTGAGTGATGTTGCAAAGATGGATTTACTACCTTTCGATCTTTTTTGTTTCTCCTTACATAGATCTTCAACACTTTGGGCTTATCCTGCTGACCCTGGTCCTTTACATCACTTGCACATCCTTCAGATACATTTTCAGAAATAGGTTGATCTTTGATTCCATCCTCAGTGATTTGCATCCTTGTTGAACAAACCTTCTCAACCTGTCAATATATCCAATGGCATGTAGTTGGGTGAGAGATAATATATAGTATTGGAAAAGCATTGAAACTGTTTTTTTTTCCTTAAGAAAAAAGCCATCTCAACAATAAAGGAAATATTAAAAGATCTAGGGTTTATGTAAACCTAAAGAAGTATCCATAGACACAACTAGTAAGAGTTTACTCAATGCAAAAAATATTGTATAAAACATATGCAAAGGTTGTTATCAAGATCAATATACAAGCGCTTACTGTAGGACCCACTATACAGTGGGATGTCCAGCCAAAGACAATTGTTACAAGCAATTGCCAAAGTTTCAACTATGCAGTAAATGCATGGCATAGTTTGTCTTTCAAATAGTGAGGCTCTGTTATAGGTTGCGGTGCTGAAATGGTAGAAAAGCAATATGGTGCAGAATTCACATTTGAGCTTGCTGCAACATTTGACAAAGGAGAATTGGATTCACATTTCCTCATTTCTTCTATATATAGAGGCAATGTCAGTGAAGGAAATCATCCGAAGCTCAAGAAAGAAATATAGCTTCAGCATTGAGAGAGAAGTGAAAGTTGTGTGAGAGGAAAAATAGAGTGTTGAGTAAATCCAGAGAGTGTGGGAAAAAAACACCGGGTGAGTATCATCTCTATAACTTCTAGGTGCTATAAAATAATAGCATTAGAATAGAAGTAGGTCTCACGGGAAGCACTATATTGTATCTCTTGTGTGTGTAAGAGAGTGGAGAGAATATTGTAATATTCTTTAATATAGTGGAATATTTTTCGGAGTTTGTCCCTTGGTTTTTCCCTCGGTATTAGAGGGATTTCCACGTTAAATATTGGTGTTCATTTTTATCGCTACCGCTGCGCTGCAAGATCCAATCTCTTTTTGGATTTTGGAATTTTAATTTACACTTGCGTTAAGCTCGTCGAGCCCAACACTTACTACTTACATGCGATTCTGTCACTTCAAGCTTTGAGAATTGTTTCTCTGCCAGCATTAAATCTTGCAAACTATTTGAGAAAGCTTCTCTGCAAAGAACACATTATGCAAATATCCATCATTATTTTATGGAAAAGGTGAAAACGAAAACATAAGATGGAAATGGGAAATAATTTAATCAAACCTATGCAATGTCTACGAGGCTTCTAACTATGAGGTCAATATTCATTACTATAAATCAATCTGAATTTAGCATCAGAAAATGGAAAATGTGAATTATACAAACCTAGAAATCCATTCTGATATTATTTCAGAATAAGGAAGCATGTGGAAGTAATTGACAACTGGGGTGGCCTTCCAATTGCAAGAACTTCTTTTGACCAAAGGACCCCGAAAGCTATACAAAGATGAGATATCAAATGTTATAGAGAAACACACAAAAAGTTTGTCATAGAAAAGCCATATCGAATGTAGCAAACCTTTCAATTAAATCTTTGATAGGAACTTGAGTAAACCCTTCATCAATCAACTCTGAGCACTTCATTATATAAAAGCGAGAAGCTGTCCTCTCTTTGTTCTGGGAATACACAGTGTAACTTCCCAAAAGCATCATATCAATACTATTGACACCTATTCATAAGGGAAATATGAAATCATTATATAAGAATCATGTTCAACTATTATGAATAAAAAAATGCATGTTAAAACTATTTAACAGAGAAGAAACTATTTACTATACAGAAAATAACGAAAAACAAAGCATGTCCTGATATAAACCTCAAGATTTATAGAAAACATAAGAAAAGTAAACACCATGACTCCATGAGTCATGCTGGCATTTGATTCCAATTGTGAATAAATTAAAACTAATTCAATCTTTATGTAAAAGAAGGATAATTACCTGCAATTTCCTTAACAGCAGAATATCCAACTTGCAAGAGTTGATCTTCATTTAATATGACTTTCGAACGCTTCATAATTACTCTTCTTCTTTTGTATGGAGATTTGATTTCACTTGTAACTTCAGAAATTTGATCTGATGTATCAACATCTTTTCCAATCAATGACCATACTCCATGAGGGATGAAATTAAAATGCAAGAAGCAGTTTTCCTTCTCACTATCGACCAAAAGAACCGCAACTTTTGAAATGGGCCAACCCTCTATATTAGGATCATTTTTCAATGCATCTAAATATAAGCATATATCATAGGCACTCATGATCGCTTTTTCTGCTAATGAAAGTTGCTGCTCCGCGTCAACGAGTTCAGCATATTTAGGCAGCAATGTGAATTTCATATATGCTGACATTGCTGGTCTTAGATCCACAATGATCTTGCAAAATTCCCTATATGGCAAAAATGCTAGCTCTTGATTCAGTTTTCTGTGGTAGTAGTTGTTCAATAACGCGACTGAATGC
>Ga0315914_1001435_pt1 | contig 35530 bp, 12 predicted proteins | sample MpolenodulesMG_FD_203920 | JGI IMG/M metagenome (GOLD analysis project Ga0315914, IMG submission 203920) | Medicago polymorpha root nodule microbial communities from Los Angeles, California, United States - elongated nodules | ecosystem: Host-associated > Plants > Roots > Nodule | place: USA...
CGGTGAACTAACCTGTGGGATGTTGCTTTCGATTTAGGAGTTAGATGGAGGAAAACATGAAACAAAGTGTTGAAATAAACAGAAGAAATAAACAGAAGAAACAAAGTGGTGAAAAGGAAAATAACGAAAATAGGGTAGATTTGTTTTGTTAACAAAAATAGGAGATTAGGTGTGATGTGTTGAGAACATTTCAAAAAAAAATAGGAGATTAGGTGTGATTTTGTTGAGAAGGAAAAAATAGGGTTAATAATTAAACAGGGGTATTAGAGTAAAATTAACCATTAGGGATAGGTTAAAATTAGGGCAAACATTTGCCTCCGGGTTAACTTTAATAAATAAGAGATAAGCTAAGCTGCTAGGGTTTTTACATTTTGTTTGGGCTTTTGTTGGGCCTTCGTTGTGCTATATAATGAATTTTGCTGTTCACACATTAAGGAGAGCTAAGAAACACCCGAGAAGACCCCTCGGTAGTTATATTGAACTAGTAAAAGACCCGTGTTTTCGTACATGTCACGTAACATTACGGAAATAATATTATAAATAATTAAATTTTAAATATTGTTGAATTTTTAAAGATATTAAATAAAAATCATTAGTATTAATGTAATGTTTATACATACAAAAATCTTTTAAATAGTTGGATCGCGCCAGTTGTGAATTTTATGTGCTTATATATGCGGAAACAAATTTTATAACTATATATGAGAAAATTGATATGATAAAATATTGATTGGAAACTCATGACACTTTTCAAAGTATAAACATTAATGCAGTATTTTTATTATATAACTTTTTATTTTATATTCAAAATTTTATTCAATGTTTGCACCGCACTCGTTGCATCTTTGTCGTTTGATTCCATTCATGTTCACTAAGTGAGTACATTTTGATTTTTTTTTTTCTTTTTTCATAAAGAAAATTTAAGTGAAGTATGTAAATCTAGTGTGATATTTATCTAACTGTGAGTTCGAGAGTTTATTATTTTAGGATTAAGGGAGTGTTTTGGTAAAATGTCTAATTAAGTTTAAGTTTTTATTTGATAGCGGGTTGGGTAACTCGACTGGTTTGAGTTAAGGTTTAAAGTAAAGTCGACTGGTTTGATTCAATAATAAAAAATAAAGTAAAGTCGAACTATTTTCATATAATTAAGGTGTAAGTTGTTTTTATGGAAATAAGCCGAAAACAACTTATGGATATGTCCTTAGCTATTTCCATAAGCTCTTCTAAACAGTTTCACAGGTACTTATCATCATAGATAAGTTCAAATAAGTGTATGTACTTATCATCATAGATAAGTTCAAATAAGTGTATGTTTGGTTATGTGGTGACAAAAATTGATTTTAAATGAATTGATTATGTAAAATTGATTCCGGATAAAAGTGAGTTGAATGTAAGGTGATTTTTGTGTGGATAATTTTAAGGCTAAAATCAATCGTAGAGTAGAAGTCAAAAACTACAAATTATAGCTTCAAGTAGACTCAATTTTACAAGCAAAATCAATTCTTCTTTAAATTATCTAAACATGATAAAATCAATTTTACAACCTCTAAAATCACTTTTGACTTTTCAAAATTGAAACCAAAATATGCTAAGCCAATCAAAACAGGATCTAAGGTAATGTTTTGTTAAAATGTTCAGTTAAATAAATACTTATTCAATAGAGGCCGAAACCTTTCACATGTTTTGTTAAAATTTGGGAACGTTGTTTGTGATTTGTATTAATTTTTGCGGGGAGCTTATGAAAATACTTATTCAATAGAGGCCAAAACCTTTCACATATTTTGTTAAAATTTGGGAACGTTGTTTGTGATTTGTATTAATTTTTGCGGGGAGCTTATGGAAATAATAAGTTGACAAGTTCTTCTCAACACTAACACAAGTATTTATGTACTATGGTCTGCTCAAGTAAGATCCTCCAAACAATTTGCAGGTGAAGTACTTATGCATTATCATATCCAAAAAATCTATATTTGCTATTCAAGGTAATATTTTTGGATTCTCTTGGATGTTGTTTTATAGAAACATCGGATCAGATTTCGGATCACCTTTTCAAAACCGAATCAAACTGCAAAACCAAATATTAATACAAATAGTAAACATGTTTAATAATCATAGGAAATCGTTGAGATGTTGCGGAAAGACATAATTTAACAATTGTTTTGTTGGGAATTAAAGGAATGCACTGTTGAAGTCTACAATTAGTTGTAAACAAACTGGCTGGTTTAAAAAATTAAACGTGTTGCTTAAAATTATCAAACAAAGAAAGTTGATCAATCGACTTAGCCAACAAACAGATAAACAAACAAACATATAATTAGATTAGATTAATAAGTCATAACATAACATAATATTTGGTGTGTCTAATCTTCAGCTAGGAAAACATAGTGCCATCCAAATATCGCAAAAATTAATGTATAAATCGTTGTGCTCGGATTATCACTTCTTTACTTTCAAATGTTTTGAACTTTGTATGCTTCGGTATTATTATACTAAATATTGCATCCAATGAATCAGAGAAAGTAAATGAGGTGATGTGAATTAGCTTAATAACAGATAAAATTTCAGCATGCTGCACCAATACTTTTAGATATATAATGTTCACATGAAATCACTTATTTCATTGTTGTTCTATAAGTACCTACTACCTTGTAACTCCCTAGAAAAAAGTAAAACGGTTGTAACAAATGTTAAGACTTTCAGATATTCTAGTATATTCTAAATCATATAGATTGTACCCACATTCTCATCTTCCCCGCCAATAGCCGTGCAAGCTATCAAATTAAGGGGCCTGAAGAGATCCTGCACAAACCCTCTTCCCTGCTCCAAAGGCCATACTTCCGAACAATAGGTAGGTGGCCCTTGAATTCAATAAGCTCTGATATCATGGGTTATGGATAACTCTAACATGGGTTATGGATATTTATGAAGTTGCAAATAAGAAGAGCCTACCTTCCCTAATGACAATCGCCTCTTTTGTTCATTAATCAATGCCTTCATGACATATTTTATTTGGAATCCATTTCAGGTATGGAATGAAATCTCGCCAATCCACCTCAATTGCACCCATGTTATATAAGTTCAGTCCTCTCTTGCCAACTCCTCCACGAGATTGAGTTATGTTGTGTTATTCTATTCTCAAAAAATTCTATAAATGTTGTTTAAGAAACGGGAAAACTCACTTGGTTCAGGGCTAGTATGTACATGTTCTCAACTACTACTAATATGCAAGATGAGCATGCTAATAAAAATTGCTTTAGTGGATCAATCATAAAATTAGTACTGAATACTTTTTCCATTTTTAGTATTTCATTAATCTAAGTGCTGACTTCCGAGTATATAGAGCAGTAAATACTTATTGTGAGAAGAGAAGCTATGGGCAATATGTAAGAGGCTAAGAGAACATTTTATTTAATTTTCCAGCTAAGAGTGGTCCAAAAAACAGAAAAACTTAACAAGCTTTGCGATACAATTTTGAAAGAGAAATGGATTGATGGAAAGGAGGATGAGGCTCGGGGAGAAGATGAGTCAGCAACCTTCAATCATATTCACTATCGCCGCATCAACAAAAACCATTACACTCCTCGGATAAGGCGTGTCCCCGTGTCAGACACGTGTCGCGTCCGACACCAGCACATATAATTGCACTGAATTATGTGATTTTCTAAAAAAGATTAGTTGTGTCGGCGTCTCGGTGTCCGTATCGTGTCCGGTGTTTGTGTCCGTATCCGTGCTTCATACATGTCATCACTTAAAGAGCTCAAAGAGTAAAAGTCAAATAATTAGTAATTGCAAAACAAATTTAAAATTATTAATAAGTATGGGACCAAAATTCAAGGAACCCTACCAAACGAATAAGTAAGCTTTAAACTCGAAGTAACCTATTACTATACCAAACTAGGGCTTAGGCCGAGTCAAACTTTAAGTAGGTCGTGTCATAGGCTTTGACAGACGATCTGACCTTTTCCCACCTCTAATCCATTTGCATCTCGAATTGCCACTAAAAAAACAAAATCCTTATTTAATTAAGTTTCCTTAGGAAAATTACAAAAGCTTCTTTTCCTGCAAATATATTACAGCACGTCTTTGTTGGCACTACCGTGTATGCATGCATGGTCACCAATATTCTCATCAAGCATTGACGTTCCGATGTTTACTTGGCAACTTTCTCCTTCTCTCCCTCAGTTAATTAATAGTTACTCTCCACCCTTTCTCATTTGAAATGTATTTAAGGACCTAATAATTAAAAAAAAAAAAAACTCACATAGTTCAACAACATCCACAATAATTAACCTATCACGATCTAATAAACGTCCTTGGAAATTAAATTAAATGAACATACATACCATGATTTGGGCGGAGAAAATGTAGTACTTAGAGGCTGCACATGGAATTGTCTACTTGGTTTGAACTTTGAACCCCTTTTGGAATTTAGTGCCTACAACGTTTGGGAATGAGATCATCTGATATAGATTTTTTTTAGACGGGGTCAGTATAATGTCTTTTTAGATGAAAGGGACAAATCATTCATCCATCGGTTGTGCCTTCTCTCTTTACTGCTCTTATAATGTTGCTGGTTTTCTAATGTGTTAGTTCTGTTGTCCAAATCATTTTTAAAATAAAATTATTATTAGTTCTTATTGTTAATGGGTTTCACATCGAATAAGAGATAGTTTGACAGTGTTTATATAAGTGGGAGTAATCTTCACCTCATAAGTCGATTTTGTAGGGTTGTGTTAGACTCGACCATAATTTCAAAAATGGTACTAGAGCCTCCGTTAAGATCCATTGGACCACTTGCAGGCAATAACAAACCTCATGATCCGTTGATATTCGAAAACTATATAAATGGTGGTGTTATGTTACCAACTGCAATGGAAGTGTGAGAGGGGAAAGAAGATTAGTTGGGTAAATTGGAATGTGAAAAATGGTGGTCTTGATGTGGATGATGTGAGAGCGGTTTATTTGCGCATGCTACGAAGTAGAGGTGGAGGTTGCTTCAAAATGATAGGCACGGTTGTGGAAGGATGTTTTAATTAGTTGGAAATCTTAAAATTTTACCTTAAAACCAATCTAAATTGCAGTGTGAACATCCTAATTCTAACTGATTCATTGGTGCGGTGACTAGAAAGGTGAGTAATGGTAGTTATTCATTTTTTTTTAGATAGACGAAATGACAAAACTATTACAAACTCACATACAAGTGGAGGTACCGGGGTTTGAACCCCGGTCATGACATCTGACCTAACAATTTCGGCATTTTGCCAATTGAGCTATGACTTCTGAATATAATGGTAGTTATTCTATTTTCTATATAAATGACCAACTTTTTTTTAAATATACAGAGGACCAACTTAAAATCTAATATAAACTCAAATAATATAATCACCTCCCTGTCAAATTTAGCTTAATATCATTGTGTCATAAAACTCAAATAATACTTCAAAACCCTCAGGTTGCTTAGTTTAGGCAATAATTACACGAAACACTAAATATGTGATTGACAATGTTTCTTTCTAATAGTTATGACAATAATGAACTGTTCGACAAGATCCAACATGGTGAAGCCAAACAGCTTAGCTCCTAATTCTATTTTAAGGTCATCCACCATAATCAACGATTGTGTTGAACCAAATACAATAAGACAAAACCGGAGGTAACTAATTCCTTCATAATTGAGTTTAGAATACGTTGAGTAAAAAAAAACAAAGTTTAGAAAGAAAAAAAACTTAAACTGTTTTTTACTCAAAAAGATACTAATTAATTGTACATCTTATTATTATTATTGTGTAAACAAATTTTAAGACAAATCATGAAATTATATGCACAGGTATTTATGAAAAATTCATTTACATTTGGTGTAAAACAATTTATTTTAAAATGGTCTATATTGTTTGTATTATATTGAGAGTGTGAATCGAACCCTCTACCTCTTTATCACTCATTTTTTTAACTTTTTCTCTTTAACCACCAAACCAACTTATATCCCTTATTGTCAATGTAAAGTTATTTAGCTCCAACTTTATTTACCCACACTAACTCATCATATACAATTATTTTGTAATCAAAATAATTTATCGCATAAGCAATGTTTTCTCTCTCACTAAAACAATATATTCATACATTCATATTGGTAGAATACATTAAAATTAAAGTGACTGGAAACGAAAAAACCCACAAAATGAAGTGACTTGAATACTCATATTTCTGGTTCTGAAATGTTAAATTTCATTCCTTGAATTTAATTTGTAACAAACTAGAGCTTGCTTGTCAATATGAACTAAACAAACAATGCAACAAGATAGAAAATCAAACAGTGGCACCCAATTGACAACCAAAACAACGTCGCACTCAAACGAAAAAATCACAAAAAAAGACATGAAAGAAAAATAAGATATACTTAAAAACCACTTTTTTAGATAAAAGTGGGAGGAGAAATGCCGAGAGGTGATTCGAGGCAAAAATTGACCCGAGATCACACTTTTTCAATGGATGAGGAAAAAGGGAGATAAGTTAGAAGAAAAGTGTTACTTCTTTCTCTAAGCGCAGATTAAGTTTTTCATAAAACAATGGTTTTATTAATCTTTTTTTTTATGAAAAAGTAACACAATCCAATACTACTGTAATTTTTATTTTTGGGAAAGAATTCCTGTAATATTTTTTGGTTTCCACTAACTTCGCCAATTGGAGGTAATCATAGTTGAAGTATGTGAGACACATGTAGAAAACCAAAAAAAGTTATAGTAATACTAGATTGTAATACTACTAGTGTACTATACTATGGTCTTTTAGATAAAGAAAAGACTAAAACTTGAAAGGAGTGGCCAAGAATTGAATGAAGGAGAGGAAACAGTAGCATGAAAAAGATGTAGGGGTAGCGTGTATTGTTTGAACCTAAAATATTTGGAGACAAAAATTCTTACACTAACATGGGCTCATTCATCACTCGTGCAAGAGGGGTGAAAGGGCCCTCTATAAGGCCGAATCCGATTCACATACCCATTACCCATGTGCCCTAGTTTTGTCTGAAACCGCTGACTTTTGAAAAGACACATATAACCTCATTATTGTCATGACACAAACAAAATATATACTGAAAATTGTGTGTATGGTGTAGTGACTGGTTGGGAGCATCTCCACCAAAACCCGTAAATTACGGCCCTCTCTCAAATACGTTATCTACTTTCGTCGTTTTCGGTTCTTACAAGTCACTATCTTGTCCCTACCACCAACACAACATATTTTCATTACATTTTTTCTACACAAAAATTATAGTACGTGGTCATGTCTTCAACAAAATATTGTTATTTTTTATCATATAATTGGAATGAAAATGTTATTTATTACTATTGCTATTTATAAGCTCACTTCTTGTAGGATAAATATTGGTGTAAAAGGTCCGTGGAAAAGAAAGATAAGAAAATGGAGATATTAATATTATAGGTAAGAAATTAAGAGAGATTTAAATGAGTGTGAGATTGCTTATATTTATTTGCTTGCTTCTAATTAGTAATTAATTTTGATGTCCTAATAGAGCTATGATATGAGACAACAAGGCAACCTAAAGTATAGGGTTAGGATTTGAACATGTGCTATACTCTGGTTCAGCTGGCAAAGCAAGCTTCTATATATGGTAGCTATTAATGACAGTTGATCACAATACAACACAAATTTTATACTTGATCCGGATAGACGGAGAAAGTTGACCAAATTGGAGTAGCGTTTTGATGTTGGATGTGGGGGTGGTACATGCAAATACTCCGACCCTCAATTCAACGAGAGGTTGAGAATAGAAAATGTGTGTGTCTAGAGTAATTGTGAAGGAAGGTACTTATACTATGTAATGTAGGAGTCGTTGGGGAGTTAAGAGGAATCGTTACAAACACCGTCCTAATTCAATGGTCTAGTTCGATAGCCATTGGAAAGGCATTGAAGCCACCGAGATGCTACAGATTGTATGAATACTATACCTGGTGGATTGAATCTCATGTTGATTGTGATTTTGATATGGGTCGTATGGCTCAGCGCGGAATGGACCCTTTGGGTCCGGTTCGGAACAATACCTATATTATATATAGGGTAGTGCATCCATATCAACATCAGTTGTCGATCAAGATATTATAATATATATGTCCAAAACTTGGAAATGACCTCAAGTCGGACGAACTATAGTGAAATGAAGAGGTTGAAAATAGACCCAACTTGTTACTTGATAGTTTTCAAGCATTATATATCTGGTTACTCTATTTAGAATAATGATATGTATAGGAAGTAGGGATGACAGTAACTGTAGCATATATGGACATGGTACTCTAACATGATGTCGGCCTTCTGAAGTAGAAGTCTACGCTCTCCCTTGTTACAATGTTTGAGATAATGACTCATTAATGTTAGTTTGACAAAATCAAAAGAAAACAATACATATTTGCTTTCATAAAATGCTTCTACCATGACAATTTGCTTTCATAACACATGTATTTGTTTGGAGAGAAAGAGAATGTTTGTAATATATATATATATGGAGAGAGAATGGGATGTTGAATGTGAATATTTGGACTGCATGCGGTCATGAGAAATCTAATCGTTGAATAAAGATCGGACGACTAGATCTCTCAATAACTGCATGTGATCTACTTGCAATTTAGACGCATATCCAAAAGAGTAATGATATTTAAACAACCATTTGATGACAACTTTGTTTTTCTCTCTTCTTATTAATCCAAAACCTTTGCTACTTCTATAGTTATATTATAGGAAAAAGCTTCTCTTTGATATAATGGTCATAGGAGAAATGAATTCTCTCATGCGAGAATTCATATTAAATCCGAACTATAAAAAACATTACTGAGAAAGCACCTTGATTTTATAAAAGTTGATTTAGTTAATAAAAAAAAGTTCAACAATACGACGTTAAAAAAGTCTTTAAGATTTACACGACCATACTTTAACAAATATAAATATACTTTTTTTTCCTTACTATTATTATATTACATTTTGTAACTAGTATTAAATTAATGATGCATTGACACTTCTAATTTTTGTTTAAAAAATTGTGTTAAAGCATAAATTTATTAATTTCTTTTAACTTAAGCATACTATTTTGCATCAATTTTTGATATATAATTTGAAGGTATTATTATAAAGTAAATTTAAATAGAATGTTGTATAAGTCATGCTTTCTTAATGGTCTACTAACTTGTTAGTTTGTACCCATAAAAAAAACTTGTTAGTTTACATAAATATTATTTAAAAATTTGAAAATGTTAATACGAAATGAACTTTTAAATAGATTAATTAATATATTATATCGTACTTTCAAAAAGGGCGTATTCAAATATAAAAATAAATTTATAAGAGGTGCTCCTTAAATAAACTAACCTTTGACCTTAAATATTTTGATGAGATCAAGCTTAAACATTGTAAAGTCTAACTTGATTTAGTCTACATCTACCTTACATGTTGATGTGTATCCCTCACACAAAACATGTTTTTTAATCCTAAAAGAGTTCTTGTATTTCAAAACAATCCATGAGTCTCCTCCAATGGCATATAACTTGATATAGATATGGTAAATAAAAGAAAAATATACTCACAAAAAAATGAAAGGAAACCTTTTTCTGTTAAATAACTTTTGTATACCACATATTGAACTTGACCCCACAACAGGAAACATGTCTTCATTCCATCAACTAATATTACCTTCTATCCCCTCTTCTGCTGTCTTCCTACTCAGTTTTTCCTTTTATTTATTTTATTTCACCTTCCTTTTATTCCTCACTCCTTTTCCTTTTAGAGTATTCTAATGGTGGGTGGTTTGTTATAAATTTTCAGGGCACAAAATAAACTATAGCTGGCAAGCAGCTTTGTTCAAAGTTGAAACCCCACTCTTTCTAAGGAAACCAAAGACTGTTCCAACTGTAATATGAAATAACTTCAAATCCATACTAACATGATTGGACAAAGTCTCTTTAGCTTAGTGTGAACTTATCTCCAAAATAAATTAACAAAAAACTAGGTTAAGTACTCATTATTTAAATTTAAAATATGTGGAAAAGTTTGATGACTAATGATTATAATTGCCATACGTGGATAATATAAAACCTTTCAACAATCTATTCAATCAAATTATGTCATAATATAATTCTGTTAAGTTATTTATTAAAATATTATTTGAAAATATATTGAACTTTAATTAAATTCAACTTTTATTATTATTATTATTACTTTCAACTTTAATTTATCAAAGTTTAGAGTGAAAGATTCATTCTATTCTTTAAAAAATATTGTGATGCTCAATTTGGTCTATGAGAAAAAGAACCGAGACAACTTAGTGTTCTGATTAGCCTAAAGTGTGTTTTTTTTCTTTTCTTTTCCATATTCTAAATTAATTGAAAAATCACATTTTCAATGTGAGAAGGAAACAAGTACCTAGAGCTTCCATATATTCACCGTATAAATAAATTCAGAAGCGACAATGGCCAACAAGAATTTGCATCCTAACATAACATAAATCTCAAAATTCTTGTTCATTTAAATAAATAAATAAATCTCAGAATTTTTCTATGGGGATTAAAATCAGTTTTCACTTAAAAACTTAATTAGTTTGAGTTCAATATTTTTTTCTAGTGTGGAAAGTGGAAACAATTCAACAACTACTCTCAATGGCAACTTGGCAACGCGTTTTAAAGACATTTTACAGATACTTATGCGTTTACCAAATGATTTCGTGTCATCCACTTAATGCCCTAACAAAAGTCCTCACTCCTCAAGCAAGCTAACAATTGTTCTGTTTATTAAAAGAAAATAAAAAATATCACAAACGGGGCTATGTCTATGTGTGCATTTGACAAAACAAAAGCATCTCTCTTTCATTTTAAAAAAGCAAACAAAAGCATCTCTAACTACCTAATGATTAGTATTCGTAAAGTAATTGTATCTTGGCAGATAGTATAGTATATCTCTTATGAAAAACATTAACAATATTTGAGACCATGCACCTATATAATAAGCACATAAAACTTTTAGAAAGCAGCAGCTTTGCTTTCTGGTGTCTCAAAAGCGGTTGACTTCACTGCTGTCTCAGAATATATATCAACCTTTTTCTGTAGCTACCTCTTCTGCAGGTTGTTTATAATTTTACATATACAGTTCAGTGTCCTTACTGTAATATGTGGCTCAGCTGCATCAAAATTCAGAATAGCATGTTCTCTACCCCAGCCAACAACCAAGATATAAATAAATTTATTTACTTGACCATTTTGCTGACCCGTGCAAATTCCTTTGTTTTTGACAGAGAGGACCTAGATTCTTCAATGCCAACATAAATGAAGGAGCAAGGGAGAATTTCAGGCACTATTATTAGAGTTTAATTTTGATACATCAAATAAATTACTACTACAATATTTCATATTGTGTCTTAAAAAGTACTGTTGAAAATGCGAACTAGTGCCATGTACACTAATTAAGGAAACGAGTATAATAAGAATTTATTGGAACTTGTATAATAAATTCTTAAAAATGTAGAAAATGTTGTTTTTAATGCAAAACTTACATTTTCTTTATTTTATTAATTAGTGTCTCAGAGATGAGAATGGACTGTCTCCTGTGACAGTAGAGTCAAGTGAATTTCAATCCCTTGATTTACAATGAGAGAGAAAGAGAAAAAAGGGAACGATGGTGGGGATTAAAATTGAAGAGAGTCCAGTGAAAACCTCACCGGAGGGGATTCATTCCCCGCAGAGACACTCGCTCAAAAAATATGTATGAATAAAGTCAAATAATTTCATAATCCAACAATTATGATTGATTGTCGACGTTAAATGTTTTACCCCATGTATATAAATTAAATTCTTATTTTTATTTTGTCAAGACTCAAGACACTATATGAGTTTATTAAATTTAATAATTAAAAAATATTTAACTGTTAAATTTAATAGACCGTGGGAAAGAGAGGGGGGTAACTCAAATGCAAATTTAGCGCCAGCATACAAAGTACTTAAATGTTTGCTATGGTTGTACTTTTGTTCATGATGCATGTTACCTTGTCCCTAATAATCACTGTAGGTGATGTAACTGGTGAATGAAGTAAGGAAAAATAACAGAACCCCCCTCAAGAGGGGCCAATGAGTCAATTTTGAGAGTCTCATGGCATCTTACTCACTAAATCCAAAGGAAGGACAGGAAGTAGCCATAAAGTCTATTTCAATTTTCTTGAATTAGTAAAATGAGGCTTTGTGGACCAAAATTTGTGAACAATTCTGATTATACTCCCTTGTTATAACCAAACACAACCACATTGGAAAACTTATAAAAAGAAATTCCAAATTTGAAGCAATCAATGCAACATGTGTTTATCGGACAAAATATATTTATAGTTATCACATAGTAACATTTATCCATACACAGTCAAACTTATTGAAGTCAAACAAATACATTGGTTTCACTTTCAGAGGTAAAATAAAACAAGGCCTATTTTTCCTTGTACAAGAACAAACAACAACTTACATTATACATTGTCCACAATTTCCCATATATTCATTACAACAAAAGACAGAACAGGGGTCTGCATTCTATAACACTCAACTCAACAACTAGAAATTTCAACCACCAACTCAACTAGAAACTAAACTAACCAATGTTTTACTAACTAATTGAAATACTAATAATCAAAAGTTTTTTCTTCTTCAAAATATACAACATGGAAAGACCAATATAATGATGGATCACTCTCTTGGATTTCTCCTTATGAAAGTTAGTTATTTATTACCATTACATTACCGCTATCTTGCAAGTGTGATCGTATCAGCATTAATGTCTCGCATTTCATCAGAACTCAACAATTAAGCGTATTTGAACGAGAGTACTACTAGCATGAGTAACCTCCTAAGAATTCATTTGCATCTCATCCCCATAGCGAACAATAACTCAGAAATGTTGTTCGAGGTTGAAACAACAGCTAAATATGTTACAGCGAAATAGAATGAGCAAGTATTCTTATTACGTATATATAGAATAAAATTTAGAAAGAAAAAAAAAGGAAATATTATTATTAATTAACAAGAAGAAGAAGAAGAATATTGGTGGTTTTTTTTTGTTGTTTTGGTGTTGAATTGGAGGCTAACACTAACAAGCGTAAAAATCGACAAGTTCATCAAGAGATTCAGGTTGAGGATCAGCATTTTCAAGCATCCATAACAAATGTTCGAAAAGGACAACCTCGCAAGCAACAACATTGACAGTGTCGTTTTGTTGTTCTGTTTCACGGGACCTTTCTACAAGTTCACGGAAGACAGGGTTGTCAACAACGTCGGAGGTGACACGGTAGAGACGTCGGGACTTGCCTACGAAGACGGTGTGGAGGTCGGATCTTGAAGAAGAGGAGTCTTCGTCGGCGACGGCGCTGATGCTGTGACGGCTCTGTTTTCCGTTTCCAAATGAGTTCCATTTTTTGAGTGCTGATTTTAGCTTCATTAGCTTTCCACCTTTTGCCATGTTTGGTTTGTAGTGATACAAATGCAATGAAAATATGTTTTGTTTGTTATTTATTAAGACTGAAAATAGAGAGTTAGAGAGAGGGAGAAACAAAGAGGGATGGGGTGGGAGAGGGACGAGGGAGGAAGCTTCGTATATAAAGGGTGGGAGAAGGGTGAAATGGTCACACCAAGGCAAAATGTTGTAGGAGGGGGCCTTGTGAGTTGGGACCCGCTTCTTTCTATTTGAGCAAATTACTCTACTACTAGATAACTTAACATTTAATCATGAGTATGATGGATACGGTAAATAATAGGATAATGTTTCATCGATGACTCATTTATCTATTGAGCAATGTTATTCGGAAAACCATTTTTTAATAATTTACGAGACAAATAAAATATACAAAAATAAATATAGATATTGACACAAAAACTAAAGTAAAATATAAAGAAAGTAAAAACACAATATGAATGTGAGAAATAAAATTATCATAAAATGGTTGTTCAAATATCATTTCTTTTGACCATAATATATATATATATATGGTGGATGTGAAACTCATATTTTTATCATCTCTCCTTGTTATATTTTTTTAAGAGTGTAAATGTTGATTCCATTCGAGTTGTAGAATGGTTGAATGATTGTCCACCAAACATTACCATAAATATTACCCTAAAAAATATAGCTCTTAATGCTACTCGACCTGGTCTTTTTCCTTTGGACCAAAGGAGCATTTTCCTCTTCTTATTTTTCCTCCTCCACCTTGGTAGGAATTTTCGCTTTCTCCTTGGCTCAAAAGGAGATTAGAAAACAGTCTAAGAACACGATCAACAAACCAAAAAAAGAGGAAAACAGATAAAAATCCAAAAGTTTTATTTTTTGACAACTGAGAAATACTTTGAATGCGAGGCTTGGTCGCTGATGATTATACTACCTTAGCAGTCATAATCTTTTGGGTTGAAACGATATTTATGAAGTTTTTGATGTAGGTTGCTTTCAGAATGCATTGCCTTCAAAATTCGAGAACATCTTGTCTTTAATAAAAGTCCACCAATTATTGAAGGCAGTCATTTCTCCATGTTAGCTTCCAAATAATTCCATCCTTAAAACTAGGGTCTTTTGTCTAGTTAAGGCGGGCTAATCGGCTTACATTCTGATTGTCTAAGAAATTCTGTGTCAAAACTTGGACCACATATTTGTAGCCAAGAAAAATGTGTTGGAGGAGCCCAAATTTATTTGCTACACATTGGGGGTTGTATGGCTCAATTGATATCTTCTTGTGCAGGCACACTAGTTTTGAGCCACACAAGCCTTTGGCATAATGATCTTAGTTGATGTCAAGACGCCAGCCAAATTCTCTTGAACAATCAACTTAGCGGAAGCAGAGATATGAGTGTCCGTCAATTGGAGGATCCAAGCTGGAACACAGTTCTTGGACAATATTAAGGCTCAATTGATTAAACCTTGGAGTGAGTATAGGTTTTAATATATTTCAAAGATGTTGGTTGAAGCAATGAGATATTGAACTAACGACTCCCATAAAACTCATTTGGTCTCAATTTCATGTGGTTTGAAATTATTGCGAAGGAACCCTTTTTTGGTATTGTTGATCATAAATATGGAATTGGTTGAACCGTTTTTGGAGAAGACAAACCTAACTCCTTAGGTTCAAAAGCCCGAGTCATTGGAACTTCAGTACCTACAATCGATAATTCAAGAATGGCAACCACATGAAGAAGGGTTGGAGTCATCATTCCCCGGGGGGAAAAAAACATTGGTACCCAGAGACTAGCAACTAAGGAATCTTAGGAAGTATTCCATGTTCAATTCATGACAACCATAAAAAGCACGATCATATCATATATTCCCCATGATCTCCAGATTTTAACATCGGCATTTTCCATCCGAGTTAACAAAGAGAGATAAGTATTGATGAACAAAATGACTAGCAAATGTACTAGCATGTTGTCAAGTAGTAATATTTATAAAAAAAAAAAAAAAAATGTTCGTCTTCACAGGGATTGTCTAGTTTTGACATAACTACTATGATTATGATTAGGTTAATAGTAACAAATGGGGGGTGCATGTGTCACATTGGTTGGTTTTAATTACTTAAGAGAGAGTGAGAAATCGACTAGGTCATGTCAGATTTCATTCCCTTAATTACTTGAGTAACTACAAACTATGAATATCGTGTTACTGATTACTTGATTTCAATACCTTTCAACAAAATAGTCAATGTCTTGGTCGCTAACACTCTCTAATGGCTATTGCTTCTTAATGTCTTAGGTGATCCCAAACCAATTGGAGGTTTAAAAACGCCAAAGTAAGTAACAACTATTATTAGTTTATGTCTAAAGTTAATCAATAATTGAATGATTAAACTAGGTCAAACCAACAAAGATAAGGTTAGTAATCATTGTGACATAATAATTGATTTATGGAACAAAGTTAGGTTAATACTCACTGATCACATAAAAAAGCATTGAGAATGGATTAACCAATTGAAATAACAAAATAATCGACTAGATATTTATGGAATCATTTAAAGTTACATGAACAAAAGAAGCAAGAGAAAAGAGTAATCAATTGATGATTACTTGCCTCTTGAATGGCCTTAGTCGCTCCAACCAACTCGCGTTTCCTACCTTCGTCTGCTCATGAAAATGTATTTTTCTACTGAACTAAGGGTTCAATATTTATAGGTGTCCATTTCTCTAAGTTTTAGGGTAATTGGTTCATGATGTAGGCTTATTCCCTGTGATGCGATAGAGGTAGAAAGTGCATATTTTGACCTTATTGCTCTATCTCACGTTGCAGGACTCGTAGCTCGTGATGCGAGATAGACAGTAGTGACCCCCTCGGATTTCCTCGTATTCTCATGATGCGGGGCTCATAGCCTGTGATGCGAGGTCGTTAGTAGTTGAATCTTTGGTTTCTTTTCTGTTTGTTCCACTTAGTGTCACCAGAACATCCGTAAAAAATATACCCTAAACTTAATCAATGATAAACTTGTAAAAAGTATAACACAGTTGCAAAAGTTGTATGGTTCAGGTGGATTTCCTTGGCTTCAAGGCATCTTTTCGTCTCTTGGTCTATCATGACTTTTTTGAACGAATTTTTATTACAAAACTAGACCAAAACTAACATAAATGCCATATTCTACTACTAAAATGATACTAATTGATGACTCATAACCAATATTATTTCTTGTCATTAAGTATGTGATGGATTTGTGAATCAATTAGCTCACTATAAAACCATTTTTTAATCACTAGCAGAAGATAAGCCCCCATTGAATGAATGCAAAATTTCATAAACAACGTTATGTTGCTCACGATGGAGGTTGAAAGGTGAAGGGAAAAATGGTTATAAAAGAGATAATAAGATCGAGGAATGGTCAGGCGAGGGTTGATCGACATGGACATGGCTTAAAGAGACGAGACATTTTGGTCGTAGTTATGAGAATCAAAGGAAAACATTTTCTTGGGATTTAAGGTTTATCAAAATAAGATAAAAGGGTTTGGAAGTTTTAACTCAGAAAGGAACATAGAGAAAAGCATGAAGAAATCCTTATTTATTAATTTTGTTAGGTCTGCAGCAACTTAACCTAATAATTTCCCTCTAAAATACTGCATTAAGTTAACAACAATTTAACCTAACAAATTCTATCTAAAATGCAGCCCACCAATTTAACCTAACAAATTCTCTCAAAAATGCAGCAATCCCTAATATTTCTCCTCACTTATGAGCTTTTCATTCCTATCATGTTGTGTCATTGTTTGTATATATCTATTGTTTCGGTAGACTTTTATGATATATGTAGATATGATATGTATTTGGTTGGAAAAATATATTATTACTTTTAGTAAATATCAAATTGTAATTATTTTATCTAAAGCTGTACGTGTAATTTAGAAATTCTATTAATTGAAGTGACTTTGTTTTTCATGTTAGTAGAAATTTAAAACAATTATTACAAGTCAATTTTTGATGTTTAACTATAAAAGTAATAAATAAAATTGACCGGTGCAACAATATAATATTGTATTAAGGTTAACCTAAATACCTAATAGTTAGGAGAAAATATTGCTTAATCATTTAGGAAAGTCAAGATTACTGTTAGAACAATTGAATCACCGCGAGTTATTAGTTTCAATCCAATCACAAGCCAAATAAGGGTTCCTAACAACTAGTTTTCTCATCTTTTGGTCAAGTAGGTTAGTGGCCAGAGCTCACACATTTTAAATGTGGAGAAGTAGGTGTCTGGGGTTCAAACCCCGATCCCTGCATATAATATGTAATATCCCTACCAACTGAGTCAAACTCACGGATAGTTAGCTTTCTATCTTTACAACACAATGATAATATTGTTCACTCGTCGGCTTAATTTACATTTCATCTTCTTTTAACTCAAAATTAATCAATAATACAACACATGAGCATTTGTTTGGGGTTTTGGTTGGGGGTGTGAAGCGGTTGTGCTATGAAACTAAATTCTAGAGCACATTCTAGCTCTAGCTCTTTTGGCTTGGTTTTAGCTTCTCCTACAAGACCTTGTGCCGTTTCTTTTTTCAGGGAATGGTTTGGTGTTGTTTATTGATGTTACGCCTATATGCGGACATTGTTGTTTTCCTTCCTTTCCGCCTCTCTTCATCTTGCGAGAGTTTCATATTCAATAATATTTACCAATTCTAAAAGAAAAAACACAAGCATTTGTTTACACCTAAAAATAATTATCTTGTTAGCTAAAATCAACATGCATCTGATTTAAGATTATACAAACTACCCCTCGATCAATGTAAGGTATGGTGAGCACTATGATATACCCAAACAATGGCCAACTGATTCATTTAATACATCACTCATTCAATAATGAAAATATATAGATTTTTGTTTATAATAGTGATGGAATAATGTATTTAACTATATATACAAGCCTCCCTAAAAAAAATATATACAAACCATTTATTTTTGCTTCTCAAAAAGCCATTTTATTGTTATAGCTTACGTTGAACTTTCAACTAAAAATAGTCTACAACCATTTTTAATGTTTTTCATTTGCACCGAAAGCGACAGACATGTGCAAGTATGTTTGTTGCCAAAGTTCTCGAACTTGTCTGAACCTAGATATATTTTATAATCAACATTTTGTTCTTTTATTGATTATTAATTTAATTTCTTATAATTACAAAATCAAGTCGTTTGATTTTGGAGCTTACAGTGATAAAGACAATACTTTGCTCTTGTTTTTCTTAGAATAATAGCCAACAACCAAACATGCTAACTGCCATCTGGTTTTAAACTTTTAAATTTAGCAAGAATACCAAACGAAGCACATTTTTTATGTTGAGGAAAAAGGAAGAAGAATTCATATATTCATAATGTTCCATAGGTATATACACTCCATGTTATTTTACATACTTGAAAGACTCTTGAAGGAGGTGAACTAACTTGTTATCCTAACATGTTATTTTATATTTGCTCTACTCTAGCCCCCAGATCTTACATTTTTGGGGTCAGTCCATTACCTCTCACCTCTGGAAATGTTTGTTAATCAACGACATCAAAGGGAATTAAACATTGGAAAATACTCACTCTCATCTTAATTATACAGAGGGAAAACCAAAAATTCCCAAAATTATACTTATTTGTTCTTGTAAATTTTTAATGTTTACCTTTTCTAATAGAAAGAATCTTTGGCATCTTATGTACGTTTTTTTCAATAGAAAATTTAGGTAAGTTGCATTTTGGTGACTCACCAAGTAAGACAAATTTCATAGATCTTAAAGTTTCAATGAGCGCTGAGGTAATAAAAGTTGAACTCATACTTTTACGTGATATGAGTCCAATTCTTTATCAATTGAGTTAATATTGATTGTTTATATATGTTATAAATTGTGATGATTAAACAAAGTAAATTCACTACAAATTGTTAATTTGTTAACAAAATTAAATAATCGTTAATTCACTATAGCATTTTCTCCAGTTATATCGGCAATCTGCTAATAAACAGAAATAGGCATGTCAAAGATGAAAGTCTAACATCATGCATGAAAGTCATGCAAACATTCAATCAAGGTTTCTGAATGTTCATATTTTTACTTCATGTGTGTGTCACACTGGGTGAATACATTTAGCTTTTTTCATGATTATATATAATACTGAAAGAATATTATAAACAAAAAAATAAAGAGAAAGTAACCAATTTTTTTTAAAGAGAATAACTAATAATTTCACCAATTTACCTTGGTACAAGATTTCACTAACATAATCTTATCAGTTATTAATGTATTCATCAATATTATAATATGAATATATTAATTTGAGAGTGATATCGCTCACAGAATATAGAAAATAACGTGATAATTATTTTAATTTGAGAAGGAATAAATCTCTGTAGAAATCGAAGAAGACTTAGAATTTCATTTATATATTTAATAAACTACTAACTATCTATTACATTTTTTTTTACAAAACCACCTATTAGATATAAAATATATATTTACAAATTTATTTGATATTATTTTATATGCGTATCAGATGCACAAAATATTTATTAGATGTCACAATTTAAAAAAAATAATTAATGTATTACATTAAAAATTGAAAGTGATAGTCATTTTTTAGATCAATTAATTTTTGCAGATGTGACACTCAGTTATGGGAGGGGATTGAAGTATATATCTAGCTACTTTACATGATACTAATTTGTTAAACTTCACATGATTATCTACCAAAAAATCTACATAAATATCATCTAAATATAAATAATTCGAGAGTTTGCTACCCAGGGCTGGGGACATTTTAGTTTTCAGAATCAGCAAACAGAAGCTAATCATTTTGGACTGTTTTGGAGATACACTATATAGCCATTAATAATACATTACTACATTATAATTATAATACCATATATATCATAAAATTTGTTCCTCCCAAATGAAGTGAGCACAATATACATTGTATTTGTATTAAGAGACAAGTAAACTAGATAAGAAAATTATAGAAACAAAACAAAGAAGAATATCAGCTATACTATTACTTTCTCATTCTAAGTGGGAGCATGTGCATGTTTTTAAACTAAAATCTGAATGGGCTTGATGAATTAGCATTCTCTTTCCCATGTGCTCGATGTTCCTGGGGATTTTAATCAGATTCGCCGTAATATGCATATGCTGACTAATTAGTAATTTACATCTATAAATCTAGCTTTAATTGTTAATTAAGAACATGATTAGAGATAGATACTGATAAATTTGGATGTGGTTCTGTATATGGGGACCAGATTGATGACTCTCGTGTACTATATTTGTATGGTGATATCATTGTTGGATTATAGCAATTGATCTCTTCCATGTGCTTGATGTTGCCAATGATTAAGTACTACTATCAGCTAGACATGCTGACTAATTGCACGTAAGTAGCATTATTAAGACCCTATAATTTGGTCTTTGAAGGCGATAATGCTGAAAATTTTGGATGACCAATGATTAAAGATAATTATTTAAAAAAAAGTGATTGTTTTCTCTTATTGTGTTTAAAAAAAATAAAATGACAAAAAAACTTTTTTAACGTTAAAATGATAAAGATAATTACTTCGTATACTGTTTTTTTTACTCAACATATACCAAGTCTTTTTTTGAAGGAACATATGCTAAGTCTTGTGATCCTCTAAAAGAATACTAAGTATTTTTTTTCTTCTTGAAGACTTTAAGTGTTGTTATCTTAAAAATTGAGTCCTTAAAACAAAATGTTGGACCTCAGAATATTATATTTTGGGTTAAATACGTTTTTAGTCCTTATAAATATACCAACTTTTTGTTTTAGTCCCTCTAAAATTTTCCTTCAACTTTTAGTCCTTCAAAAATTTTCCATCTTCATTTTTGGTCCCTCTTTTAAAGTAAACTCATACGTAGAATTCATATTTTTGAATATAATTTTGCAGAAAAATTCATAATATTATAAAAATCTCTCCAAAAAATATTTAGAATTTTTTAACAAAAAATGAATTTAATATGAATTTTTATATTTTTTATGGTTAAAAATTCATATTAAATTTATGTTTTGTTAAAAAATTCTAATTTTTTTTGGGAAATATTTTTACAATATTCTACACATTTTTGCACAATTTCATTAAAAAAAAATACTAAAATTAACTTAAAAATAGGGACCAAAAGTAGTGATTGAAAATTTTATAGGGACTAAAAGTTGAAGGAAAATTTTAGAGGGACTAAAACCAAAAGTTAGTATATTTATAGGGACCAAAAACATATTTAACCCTTATATTTTTACCAAACGAAACACCAAAAAGTCCTTTAATATATTTTTACCAAACGAACACCAAAAAGTCCTTTAAAACGCATATTTAGGGTATTTTTTATAGTAGTGTAAAGAGAGAATACGTTTAATTGGTCCTTTTACCAAATATAGTTATTTACCAAAAAGTAACTTAAAATGCTTAAAAAATATTTTCTGCAGTAGCCTTAAGACTTTTCAAGTGAAAAATAATGTACTTATTTTTTGGAAAGATAAATGTCAGTTAATTTGTAGATTTGTTAGATTAGATGTTACAAGTAGAGAGTGAGGTTTTTAGCTTTGTCCTCTTGTAAATCTCAAATCGTTTACCCCACGTTCGGGTTATCCTTCCTTATGTCTCCAAGAAATAACATGGCTAGTTATGATGATGTAGATTGTAGGCAGAACCAATCCATTAACTAATCAATTTAGAGTGAATGACCAATATCTACATTGAAATTGTAACAATCAGTTCATTCCTTCAAATTTACGAAATAATGGAAGGTTCATGAAATTGAAGAATGTACATCAAAATCATACATTTTTTTTATTTTTTATTTTATGTCTACTATGAAACTGATAGTTATGTCGATCTCCTAGCCAACTTGGATTATCTATGTAATTTAACTTGAACAATTGGGAATGCCACCCAAACTAAGTCTTCGGATTCATTTTGATTTAGTTAGGTGTAAAATCTCTTACTTTACTACTCAACACTTGTGGAACTTGTTAAAGGGAAAGCACCTAATCAAATTTAGATGTGCACGTCGAACATTTTTCACACTAATCAAATGAAAGAGGTTATAATAGAAATAAAATATGTCAACAGAAATATATTAATGTAGTTAATTATGAAAAATTTAATTGAAAAGAAGTTATACATGTCGCAAAACCAAGTTGAAGACAGAAAGAAGATAGAGAGATGAACAATTGAAAAGTAGGGGAAGAAAGAGCGAAAAGAAGCGGAGGAAGCGAGACAATGCAAGGATGAAGAGAGACAAGTGAAGAAGAGAAAAGAGGGATAATGAAGAAGTGAATAAGAATGCGATAATTTTTTAGTAAGCAAAAGGGGGTTAAACCGATTATCGAGGTTATATTTTGTAGGATTAATAATGATTTACTCCATCTTTAAAAAAATAAAAATAAACCGATTATCGAGGTTATATTTTGTAGGATTAATAATGATTTACTCCATCTTTAAAAAAATAAAAATAGTGATTTATCCTTTGTAATACATATCATTTTTGATTTTTTATCCTGTATTTTTTTTTAGTTTTCGTCCTTATAATTTAAGGATTTTTGGTTTTGGACATTTATAAATTTTAATGGTATAAAATTAATGATATGACAGGGGTTAAACGAAATTTGCTCAAATTTATAGGAGTAAATCAAATTTTGTTCAAATTATAAGGAGGTAAACCGAAATTTTCTCAAATTACAGATGACAAAGTTTTCTACGAATGTCCAAAATAAAAAAATATTCAAATTAGATTTTTTTTCTTAACCTTAAGATTTTTTTTCTCTTCTTTAACATATATCTTTTGCTTTTGTTGATGTATCAACCCTTGAATTAGGAAAAGGAAAGATTACAATATGATAGAATTCAAATCCGTTATATTTTAAATGACTTAATTTAAAATGTGTATTGTTCGTATAATATACTCTGACTCTATTTTTCTACTAAGATATAAAAATAAATAAAATAAGTATATAAGATGCTGTTGAATTCGTTTCGATGATTATTTTTAAAATATCAAATTTTTATATTTTTTTCAGTGAATTATTAAAGATATTTAAGATTAAAGTTATGCAAGATAGGTTTTTTTTGCAATAAATTGACGGACAATATTAATTTGAAGAAACTAAAAGTTGAAATGAACCACTCCTTTACAGCAGACAACTGAACAGATAAAGCAAAAAGGATTATTAAAATACATTTAGAAGAAGCCGGAGCAATCTGGGTGAAAGCAACGTTCAAGGCGGTGTTCTTGATAGTAACACCTAAAACTAACAAACAATCAAATTTGAACCGTTCAAAGCAAACCGGTTCACCAGAACATATATCATACAACCAATTCATCATTCATTGAATTCAATGCAAATTCATTTTCATCATCATGATGGCGGTTACAACCCTAACAACCTCTTTTCTTCCCGCCAAACCCTTCCCTTCCCGCCAATTCCGTCTTTACAAACGCCGCCGACTCAAAATCAAAGCCTCATTCCCCGTTCCGCCACCGTCACCGTTTGAAAATCTCTTCAACACGCTAATCTCTCAATGCTCTTCCGTTAATTCAATTGATTTCATTGCTCCTTCTCTCGGTTTCGCTTCCGGTGCTGCTCTTTTCTTCTCCCGATTCAAATCTCATCAAAACTCCGACGTTGGTGAGTGGATTCTATTTGCTTCTCCGACGCCGTTTAACCGTTTCGTTCTTCTTCGGTGTCCGTCGATTTCGTTTAAGGAGATTCGTTACGATGTGAATGAGAGGTTGATGAAGGATGAGAAGCATTACGGGAGGATTCGTGTGAAGAAGAGAGACAAGGATTTGGAATTGGATTTGGAAGAGGAATTGAGGTATCAGAGAGTGTGTTTGAGTGCAAGTGATGGTGGTGTGGTTTCGTTGGATTGGCCTGTTGAATTGGACTTGGAAGAGGAACGTGGTTTGGATTCTACACTACTCATTGTGCCTGGTACTCCTCAAGGGAGTATGGATGATAATATTAGGGTTTTTGTGATTGATGCTCTTAAGAGAGGGTTTTTCCCAGTTGTTATGAATCCTAGAGGATGTGCCTCTTCACCTATCACCACTCCTAGGTATTATTATTACTTTTCAATTTTCATTCTCTTTCTATATTTTTGAAATTATTTAGCTGTTGTTAATTTTAGGATATAGTGTTCAGAAAGTAGCTATGAAGCACGAACACAACATGGACACTGACAAGCCGACACTGATAATAATTTGAGAAAATGTCATAATTCAATGTAATCACACGTGTCGTTGTCAGACAATGACACATGTGAGATACCCGACACGCATTCAATCAAAAGTGTCCGTGTTACAGAACATAGTATTTGTAGTAATTTTCCTGCTGATTGGTATTGGTATGCTATAGTGTATCAATGTGATCATGTATCTATTCGAAATGCTAGTTCTTTTGGGAGTCTGTGTAGTGGAAAACGAAGTTACTGATAGTATCTTGTTTGACACTGGATATTAAATTTAGTTCGTAGTTGTAGTTTAGTAGTTTTGGTGTGGATGATAGACATAGGAAATTTTACCTTTTGGGTTAGGATGATGGTGGGTTAGGGTCGTAATCTTCATGGACAGGGGAATGACTTCCTTTTAATATTACATTTTCATCCAATACAACCAACCAAAGGATTACGAGAACTGAGAAGTGTCAGCAACACATTATGTGACAATCTTTCCAACACTTTTTCTGGTATTGGTTGAAACTCATGTAAGACTCACCACTTTGAGAATAGGTTGACCATGTTGGAAATGGAACCCGTATGAGTTAGTGGAATCTAGATGAATTTCAACCAACAGTAGAGTGTTGGAACGAGACTGTCAGATGGTGTGCTTCTAGCTCTTCTCAGGGATTATTAAGCTATATGTCCTCTTCCTCTTCGTCATCTTTCCTCACTCTTAGGGCCGAGACATTGGTCATTTCTTATAATACACTGGGACTTGGGAGTGCTTTTTTCTCTCTCATTAGGGACTTGTGGCGAAGATAAGACAATGGTAGCTTTATTTTCTGTAGGTTATTTACAGCTGCTGACAGCGATGATATCTGCACAGCTATAACTTATATCAACAAAGCAAGGCCGTGGACTACCTTGATGGGTGTTGGCTGGGGATACGGTGCAAACATGCTGACAAAATACCTGGCTGAGGTTGGGGAAAGAACACCACTAACAGCTGCTACATGTATAGACAATCCTTTTGATTTAGATGAAGCAACAAGAACCTTTCCTTATCACCATGTTACTGATCAGAAACTCACTCGTGGACTTATAGATATTCTACAAACGAATAAGGTAAATTAACTGCTTTCAATTTTCACCCACCTCTTTCCCCCTTTTCAACTTGCCTGCATCCCATTCAAACTCCAATCTGTTTATGTGGCCGCACATTTTGAGTTACCATTTCTCTATTATCCAGTAACACCAGTGGTTATGACTTGGTTAAAATCTCCCAATTTCTGCAGGCACTGTTCCAAGGCAAAGCAAAAGGTTTTGATGTGGGAAAAGCTCTGCTGGCAAAATCAGTACGTGATTTTGAAGAAGCAATATCCATGGTATCATATGGCTTTGTGGATATAGAAGACTTTTATACAAAATCCAGCACAAGAAATATGATCAAGGATATCAAAATTCCTGTTCTGTTTATACAGGTAATTATGCATTACTATGTGCCTTTATCTCATATAAATCCCTCTTGATCTATTGCATCCTTTGCATTTTGCTAAATATTAATTTATTAAATGTTCTATTGCTTTGGTGGTTCTGATTATCCACGACATACTAAATAACCCTTTGCGATTGTGTTTCAATGCTTCGTGACTTGTAAGAATGTGGAATAATCACAACTTTCTGGTGCTTGCACAAAAATAGACGACATATTTAGAGACAATATCTGTCGACACCTATGCATTCAATGGCAGATAGCATAGTGGACAGCTCTCAAGATGCTATAACGGTGAAGCGGGTAGCGGTGAGACTGCTACTCCAAAGTTTAGGGGAGAGAAAAACAAGGGAGAAGAAGAGATCTGGTTGCGCACAGAACAGAGAAGCAGAGATTATTGAGCAAACCCCTTTTGTACACCAAACAAATGGAACGAGGCTACACATCTTCAACATTTTATTGATTCTCCAATTTCAACTTGCTTATCCTCCAAACGGCCTTTCAAAAATTGTAGGAAATAAATTATTAAAGACCATGTATGAACAATCATTGTGTTCATCTAATTACTTGTACTGTTCAAGACCATAATCCAATGCCATTTGAATTTGTTTCTGGGCGAGAAGGGAGCCATTTGAATTTGTTTCTGGGCGAGAAGGGAGTACTTTTCAGTTTTCGTGATTAAAACAAACGAGTGTGAAAATGATCAAATGGAAATGGAACAAATGGAAATGGAACAAATGGAAGTGCAATTGAGTAGAAGGTGGTGACTGGATTTTATTTTCCATTCAATAAGATTGACATCAGGGTTTAGGACATATCTTTATCTTCAGGCTAAGGTACATAGATCTTAGGCTGATTTCAAGATGACTATACAGAGGTTTACAGCTATTACAAGCTAAACCAAAACAGTATGCACAAGATAATTGTGAGCATTGTGAGTTATATACAGTAACAGCCTTGCTCCCTCATCCGTTCTCTTCACTGGTGGGTTTGACAATACTTTTTTTTTTTTTTTTTTAAGTTGGATTTGACAATACTTACGAACAACAAAAAATCAACGAGTCTTAGTTTATGACGTGTTTTAGCTCATCTATAACAGGAAGAGGTTCTATATATGCCTTCATGGGTTTATCATTTTTTTAATATTAAAAGTGGTATTTTTTGAATTATTGTTTATTTGTTCATTATTAATAGTTTAATACAGATATATTAATATATATTTATGCAAATGCATAAAACGTCAAAAGTCTTACTATCGGTAATTTTTATCAGAGTGATAATGGGACGGTTCCAGCATTCTCAGTTCCGCGGAATCTGATTGCAGAAAATCCATTCACAAGTCTGCTCCTATGTTCTTGTCTATCATCAAGTGTTATGGATACTGACACATCTGCTTTATCATGGTGCCAGCTTGTAACAGTCGAGGTAGCTATCTCTATCTAGTCATGGATGAATACGTTCTCTTATTTATGTAACATTCATCTAGTTGGGATTTCTTGTTTGGAAATTCTTTGACTAGGTAAAGACCATATTATTTGATTTATAGCTTCTGAAAATTAGACTTGAGTGGAAGATAGACCTGCAAACCAGCTGGAGGTTAGGGTATACAACCAGTTAAGTCAACAGAACCTGTCAGGTTAAGAAGAAACTGAAAATTCTATGCGTTTTAGTGACCTGATTTTGAGCTCATGATCATCAGCTTGCATGGGATAGGGAAGTGCCTCCAAAAGTGGCAAACTTGCTTGTCGCTAGGATTAACATGCTATATATTTTTATAACGACTGTAGCATAAACTGTTTTGTTTTTATATTTAAACCCTGCTGTAGAGATTCGGCCAAAAAATAAAACCCTGCTGTAGAGATAAGAGATATAATTACACCATATGTGGAATCTGAAACAACTAATGTATGATGCAATGTGTGAATTATTCCCATCCCACCCCTCAATTAATACTAAAAAGTTCTCTTTAATCGTTCCTCACACATTCTGCTGCATCATACAATCTTAATTTTAGGGTAAATTATCCCCAGCCCACCCCTCAATTGATACTAAAACCAGAATGTGTGAATCAACCCCCTTTAATCAACTTTAATTTTAGGGTACAAACATTCTCAATTGATTCAAAAGATTGTTTCGGCAAGTGTTTGTATGATAGAATTGGTAGTTCACTTCAGTATTATAATTCAATTCCAATAATATCTTGAATGGAATTGATTATTGTTGACTGTATTTCATTTTTTTTTCCTTTTACTTTTTGATATGTATACATATGCATACAAAATTAGATCATAAGTACATCAGTTTCAAGTTGGCATAGAGCACAAGTTAAAACCCTAACCATAAATTCACTAATCAGGGGATATCCTCGTCTAGAGCCTACTTTTGGTTGATGTAGCCTTGCAGGTCACCTCAGAAGACACAGTTCATCCTATCCTTCATGTACTGCCATTCTTTCCTGTCAGATTTTTTTTTGACAACCTTTCTAACAAAAATCACCAACGTTCAGATCACTAGCAGCTGGTTCATCCCCTGCCAAATTTGCATCCCAAACCATTAAGATACAGACTCACATGCACTTTTTCGTGGCATGTTTTTCTTTTTCCCAAGCATCTCCTCCGTGTGTAGTGCCCCCACCAGCCATTTATACAGCCTCTGTTTTAGCACCTGGTTCAGCTCTTCCGATTGAGTCTAACCCGGAAAGTTTCACCCCGTACCGGGGTTTCTCGCATCAGCTCTACTATCTGTAACCTTCTTCCACTATATGTGTTATAATTTGTAACTAAATCTCTTCTTCATTACTGCCTTGACATCCAAGTATAGACAAACTTAAGTAAACTGTTCCTTACCTTTCCCGTCTGCAACTCTTGGTTTGTGAGTCTTGTCATCTTGGAAAACCTGTTGGGTGTCTTTTCCAAGTAATGTCAATAAGCAAACTATGGCTCCTTTAGATATCGCTCCTTCAAATGTTGGGGATGCTAGTCATGTTCTTCTGTTTTGGGGTACATAATGCAGATATTGTGTCATAATCTTTGATGCTATCTCAATGTGTACTTGGATATTATTAATGGAGGGTCATTTGAATTTGTTTTTCCTTTTGTAAAATTGTGAGGATTGAGTATATTTTACATGTGCAATTTTGGTATGCATATGCAGTGGCTTGCAGCAGTGGAGCTAGGACTCTTAAAGGGCCGTCATCCTCTTCTCACAGATATCGATCTTACAATAATTCCCTCTAAAGGATTGACTCTTGTGGAGGATGTAAGGACAGATAAGAATCCAAAAGTAGGAAAATTGTTGGAACTTGCTCGGTCGGATGCATATAATGGATACTCTATTGACCCTTCTGACGATTTGCTTGAAGGAAGTAAGAATGATGCTGGCCTCCACATTGGGCCCCAACAAGATGTACAACAGAACTTTGAGCAGGGAGATATGAGTTTGCAGGTAAAAGATGGTCCATTACAGCAGACTAGCTCCTCTGGTAGAGCTTTGGTTGGAGTGGAGGATGCTGCATCAGTGGATAGTGAACATGGTCATGTTGTGCAGACAGCCCAAGTAGTAACCAATATGCTTGATGTTACCATGCCTGGTACTCTAACAGAAGAACAGAAGAAAAAGGTATAGCATAAAGTTTTTGATTATCCAGGTGTCATTTCTGTGTTTGGAGGTTGTTTTCAGTTCTGTCTTACATATGTAAAAATCTTCCCTGCTAATAGAACAAGACAGGGAGAACTTACAGATTTGGCATTCATGAGAGGAGATCTATCTGGGGCATGTGGGGATGTCAATGGGGCGGGGCGTACTCTCCCCGTCCCCGTTCCGGTTCCCCACCCCTGAAGTTTTTCACCCTGTCCCCGCCGAGACTCGATAGGTCAATAAAAATAAGTTACTAAAATTCAATAAATTTGGAAATATAGGTTTTATATATTTTTTGGATTAGCAAGTAATTTTTTTACTTAATGAAAATAATAAAGGGCAACCCGGTGCACTAAAGCTCCCGCATACGCAGGGTCCGGGAAGGGGTCCCACCATTTTGTGTATTGTACGCAGCCTTACCCTGTTTTCACACAAGAGGCTATTTCCAGGACTTGAACCCGTGACCTTTTAGTCACATGACAACAACTTTACCAGTTGCGCCAAGGACTTAATGAAAATAATACACATTTAAAATTACTACAATACTACATCTGTCCATATATGTAAGACCCTATTGTAAAATTGTATTGTCCCTTTTTATAAGACTCTCTTCAAACAAAATGAATTAATTACTTTTTCACAAAAATACAAAATAATTGAATGAAGAGAATTAAAAGACAAAATTTCTCTATAGGATAATTTTTTTGGAAAGAGATTGTACATTATTAATAAATTATATGTAAAAAGTTTTTTTGACAAATTATATGTAAAAAGTTGTTGTCTTAATTTGTTTTTTATTCAATGGGGTCTTACTTACATATAAGGACAGAGGTAGTATATACATCCACATATGTTTATAAGGGTTTTGTTGTAATTTTATAAGGAATAGTGCATCCTCCATGTGGGGGATCCTATCCCCTTCAGGGAGTTTTTTTCCCTGTCCTCCTCTCCGCCTGCAGAGCCCCAAACAAAGTAGTCTCCGTGGAGATTCCCGTGTACGGGTTGAAATTGACATCCGAGGTATAGTGGTGAGGGAGGGGATATGGGCAGGGGACGGATCCAGAAATCTATCAAACAGGGGGTCGGAAAAAAAAATTATAAAAGGTTTTATATAGAATAAAATTACAACAATTATTTTAAGAAAATGAAAAATAGTTTTTTTTGTTACCATGCTATTAGCATGAAGTTTCCACCACCGTTTAGTGTTGACTAATCTGCTTCGGGGAAATTATGTGGCACACAAGGTGGGTTCTCCTCTTCAAACTGACAAAAATAAATATTTTTGTTGGGGCAAACTTAGGGTTAATTAAGTAAATGGTTCCTATAAATATCCATTGTTTTTAGTCCCTACAAAAACAATCACATTTTAGTCTTTGTAAATATTTCCGCCTGCACTCCAAATCCATGTAAAATTTTCTGTCAGCATATTTAGGCCCTGCAAAATTTTCCGTCAACATTTATGGTCTCTAAAAATGATAAAGAAAAATGTTACTGTGGTAAAAAGTGCAATTTTTTTTTGTAGGGACTAAAGAAAAATTCTGGATATTTAGAGACCAGTTACTTAATTAACCCTAAAAACAAAATATATATATTAAAATAGTAATTTTATGATATACGAAACCAAAAAATCTATATTAACAATATATAATGTTTGCATTATTTTTTAAACATATTTATGAGCGTTATTACTAGAGAAGTATAAGTATCTCTGGATGAGATAGAGGGGTCCAACACCCCCCCCCCCCGGGTATGAGCGATGAAGCTATGAACAAATGTTGTTTTATTTGAATATTTATCTATATTTTATATTTAGCCACCCCAATAATATATATTTAACTACCCCAAATAAGTTTATCTGTCAAAAATTAGTAGAAACAAAGAAAGTCAGAAAATTATTACTTGTTTGATGGATTCAGTTCTTATTTTTGACACTTTCGGTCTCTTTAGCAACTACTGCATGTGTGAATGTGCTACATGTACATTCTCAATTACTGGACTTTTGTGAGAAGAATCTGTCTTATATATCCTTATTTTAGGCATGGGGTCACTTGATTCTATGTACTTACTTTTATTATCATGTCAAGTTTGTACTGGTTTATCTAAATTCTGGGTTGGTGTTAAAATCTTGCAATTGCAGTGACACTTGTAAAAAATTTCCAGGTATTAGCTGCTGTAGGTCGTGGAGAGACACTCATGAATGCTTTGGAAGGTGCTGTTCCAGAAGATGTTCGTGGAAAGTTAAAAGATGCTGTTGCTGGAATTTTGCAAGCACGAGGCTCTGACTTGAAGTTCGATAGAATTCTTAACACTGCTCAATCTCCTAATTCGTCACCAGGGCAAAAGAACCAAGAAAAATCACCAGGAGCATCAAGTGCAGAAGTTAGTGAAAACCAGTCCTCTTCCAATCAGATGAAGAATACTAGTAGTTCTATAGATGGCTCTGATAACGTTCCAAGTGGCATGGGTGAACCTGCAGAAGGAACAGAAACAGAAGTTATTCGTGTAGATGAACATTCTACAAGTTCAGCTCAATCTCAAGAATCAAACAATGGTGTTGGTTCTTCTAGGAAGGAAACTGGTGAGTCTAGAGACAACAGTGATACAAATGAGGATTTAAAAGGAAAAGTTGTTCCTGATATGGATCATAGCAAGAAGGAATTGGAAACGGGTTCTAAATCATATACTCCCGACCGTCCTGATGGAGCAGGTGGCTCTGAAGCAGAAGCTGTTGCTGAACACAAAAGCCAAAAAGATGGAATAGCTCAAACAGACAAAGAGGAAACTGATATTCCGAAGGTTGACCAGAAAAGTGAAGATTTCTCTAGTGATCAAAGTGAAACAGCTTCAACTGATGCAAAAGAAGAGCCTACTTCTCCTATATCCTCTGAGAACCAGACAGTGGAAAGGGAGGGTAATGTTGATGAGAATAAAGACGACAAGAATATGCAGCAAATTTCACCACAAACTAACTCTTCCAATTCAGATTCTGCTGCCCCTGGCATCAGCGTTTCTCAAGCATTTGAAGCCTTGACAGGGATGGATGATTCAACTCAAATAGCTGTTAATAGTGTTTTTGGTGTGATAGAAAATATGTTGTCTCAGCTTGAGAAGAGCTCAGACAATGAAGATGAAGTCAAGGATGGAAAATCTGTTGAACACAAGTTAGAAGAACAACAAAAAAGTAATACCCAAAGCAATGATTCCAACACATCTGGCAAGTTAGAAGAACAACAAAAAAGTAATACCCAAAGCAATGATTCCAACACATCTGGCAAGTTAGAAGAGCAACAAAAAAGTAATGAAGCTAAAGTCAAGGATGAAAAAACTGTTGAACACAAGTTAGAAGAACAACAAAAAGGTCAAAGCAATGATTCCAACACATCTGGCAAGTTAGAAGAGCAACAAAAAAGTAATGAAGCTAAAGTCAAGGATGAAAAAACTGTTGAACACAAGTTAGAAGAACAACAAAAAGGTAATAGCCAAAGCAATGATTCCAACACATCTGGCAATCCTTCTCTAGATGATCACCATAACGGCATATCCTTGAGGAATGATTCTTGCGATACGGAAGAACAACTAAAAAGCCTCAGCACCATTAATGGAAGCAGTGTATGTGATTCTCAAAATTATAACTCTAATGATCACCCAGTTAAGAAGCCAAGTAATACAAACAGTCAACTAATTGACAAAAGATCTTTCGATGATGAATGGGATGGACACAGACAGGTAAATAGCATGCCAGAGTTCATAGTTGCAGGTTCATATGGATACGGGAACTCTCCGTACAAAAAGTACCTCCATAAACATCTTGTTTCGGAAATTCCCACCAAATCACTTGATTTAGACACAACAACTGCATTATTTCTTGATTATTTCCCACAAGGTCGATGGAAACTCTTTGAACAACCACAAAAAATGGAAAGTTCTTCTGCTGATACTGAAATTTATAAAGAGGTTGGGAGCAAGATGAAGGACCGCGCATCTGCAAAATCTTTTGATGAAGAAGAGTGTATTGAACCACCATATGTGATATTAGATACTGAAAAGCAACAAGGACCGGTTAAAGAGTTCAACACTACAGACACTGAGAACAGAATGATTCATACTGATGATGACAGGTCAGAAAAGTCTATCCAATTTGTGAAAAACAAAGTACTAGATTCTTTGAAGATGGAAGTAGGTCGCAAGCTGAATGCTGCGGAAGTGATAGAAATGAAACCAAAACTTACCGAAGATCTGGAACATGTGGCAAATGCCGTTTCACTGGCTGTTGTAACTAGCAAGGGGCAACAACTACTGTATTTTGAAAGCCAAGGTCATGATGTTGAGGGTGCTGTAGGAAAATTTGGCTCTCTTGACGGGGAGTATATCATTAGAGCAATTTCATCCTCTGTTCAGCAAACGAGCTGCCTAAGAAAAGTCATTCCAGTTGGTGTTATTGTTGGATCCATCTTAGCTTCCTTGAGGAAATATTTTAATATAGCTCCACGTCAAGAAAATGGCCATGGAAAATCTCTGGCTCTTGGTGATGGGAGGAAACCTGGTGAAAAGAACTATGTCATTGTTGATGCAACAGAGGCAGATCAAGTACCAGATGAGAAAACCAGTTTCGACCATCCCATCAAGAGTGAGTTTGTAGAAAGTAAATTGGAAGATTCAAGCAAAAATACTGTCATGGTTGGTGCTGTTACAGCTGCTATCGGGGCTTCTGCGTTACTCATGCAACAGCAGGTACGGTTTCAGTCTCTTCACATGCTTTCAGTGCTCTCGACAGTTAACACCTCTGGTGTAGGATATGGATCAAGTGTTGTATTTTATCACTTGGTTACTTAACCGCTTTCCAGATTTTGGTACTGAGGCTTGTCAGACTGTTCCTTCAAAAAAATTGATTTAAAAATGACCTGACCTGAGTACCAATTATTAAAAGTTGAAAGAATCAACTTGATAGTAGACTGACTTAAGTTGTGTAAAAGAGAAGCGAGAACAGAAAGTGGTCAAACAGATGGGAGAAATGTCAATTTGCAACTTTAAAATTTAACTAGCAGTTACTAGTAAAGAAAAGTGTCTGTTTTTTTTTTTACTTAAATTGCTCTGTTCTAGGATTCACAAGGAGGAAATGTAAATCACCAAAATCAGCCAGAAGGGCTTGAGGAAGAAGTCTCCGATAATCAGAATAACATAATCACAAGCCTTGCTGAGAAAGCCATGTCGGTTGCTGGTCCAGTTGTACCTACCAAAGAAGATGGAGGAGTGGATCAAGATAGGTCAGACACATATATTTCCACTATACAAGCACTCCACTGTTCTTTTTCTGTCTTAATAATTTGACACAGCTTCTCTTTCTGATCAGACTGGTTGCAATGCTAGCTGATTTAGGACAGAGAGGTGGCTTGTTGAGGCTAGTTGGGAAATTTGCTTTGCTATGGGGTGGTATCCGCGGTGCAATGAGTTTGACAGACAAGCTTATCTCATTCTTCCATTTTTCTGAGCGTCCATTGTTTCAGAGGTAACTTGAACTGATGAATGTTCATTCCATTCTCTGTTTTCCTGCACTGCTGCTGCTTTCCAATTTGGAAATACCTAGCAGAAAATAGAAATTTTGTTAATTTAGATTCAGTTTATCACAATTGATTCACTTGCTAATTTTGTTTGACTTCTTGTTGAGAGCCAACAATGTGTCTGAAATTTTTTTTAGAGGGAGGCATCTCTCATTAAAAATT
>Ga0315914_1001436_pt1 | contig 35517 bp, 14 predicted proteins | sample MpolenodulesMG_FD_203920 | JGI IMG/M metagenome (GOLD analysis project Ga0315914, IMG submission 203920) | Medicago polymorpha root nodule microbial communities from Los Angeles, California, United States - elongated nodules | ecosystem: Host-associated > Plants > Roots > Nodule | place: USA...
GAAAGAAAATTTTTTGAAAACACAATTCACCCCCCCCCCTCCCCCCGTCTTGTGGTTTTTCTCACCTTCATTTTCCTCTCTAACACAACTGTAAAAACTTCAAATCCCTCTATTTTACTTTCCTTTCAATTTTCCATTACTTTTGTACTCTTTTATTTCTTTTATGTATACATTCTTCTATCTATTTGGTTTTGAATATTCGTACTTACAATTGTTGTTATTTTGAATCAACTTCTACATGAAGTTCCATTATTTTAAACATAGTTAAAGCACATTTAAATCTACTTCTACATGAAGTTCCAATATATCACTTACATCGAAGGTTTCATGCTAGAGAATGTTTATGTCTTAACATCAGTTAGAGAATGTGAAACTGTGAATTGATATGATAAATATTGATATCAATTGTTTTACAAAATTTGGAAACAAGGAGGTTTGTTTACTGATTTTAGTTAAAATATTTTCTCATTCTGTTTCTATGATTAATTTTAATCTCTCGTTTTCTTTTGTAGACAATGAGATTGTCATGTAAATACAGACGATGAACATGTCAAATTATTGATAAAAGGGTGTATGAAGAGTTAGTTGCAATTCTTAATTGCTAATCAACTTTTTTATTTTAAATGTTATAATTTTAAATGATGATCTATAACCTTTTTCCTATACAATTTAGTCTTTTCGAACGACTGATAAAATTTATTTCTATCAAATAAAATGAAGACAAATGAGACATATTTATGATTCCGATTTCATGTTTAACGTTCCTATCAAGTGACACCATCTGCAAAAACCATGTACCCCTTCCCAATACCCGCTAAAATAGAGCATGAGGGCGTCTTCTGGTCCTGAAGCATGAGTCATTTCTTGAAATCTAGCATCACCACAATGTTTGCTTCGCGAACACCGTAAACCTCCTTCAACATTGTTGCTACTCATTTTACATCTTTTTTAGCAGTGAGTTTTGGTTTTGAACAAAGTGAGGCAACACCTAGAAGGAGCACTCTGATTGTCATGATAGCAAAACACTTTTCCTTTTTAGTATCAATGACTTATGCAACATAGCAAAACCCCGTTTAATCTCACTTGTTTCTTATTGTTTTAAACTAGACTGTCGTTTGGACTTAAAAGCACATTTTAAAGATAGTTGAAAAGAAATGTGTGTGTATATATATTTTTTGACAAGAAAAGAAACGGGTATTGATAATGTAAAAAAAAAAGTATTTTCATTACAATAAAAAAACGTTATATAATAAAGGGTTAAATATGTTTTTAGTCCTTATATTTTACGCCCCTTTGAAGAATAGTCCCTACATTTCATTAAATGTTTTTAAAATTCTCACATTTTATCTTCGTTATCAAAATTAGTCCTTGCTATTAATTCTCTAACGGAATGCTAACGTGGCAGTCAGTGGGTCTCAATTATTTTAAGGTTAAATATGTTTTTTGTCCCTGCATTTTGCGTGACTTTGAAAAATAGTCCTTATATTTCAATAAATGTTTTTAAAATTCCTAAATTAATAAGGACTATTCTTCAAAGTCACGCAAAATGTAAGTAACAAAAACATATTTAACCCTAAAAAAATTGGGACCCACTAACTGCCACATCAGCATTCTATTAGAGAATTAACAGCAAGGACTGATTTTGATAACGGAGATAAAATATGAGGATTTTAAAAACATTTAATTAAATGTAGGAACTATTTTTCAAAGGGGCGCAAAATGTAAGGACGAAAAACATATTTAACCCTATAATAAAATTAACTTTTTGTTAAAAAACTTTTATATAATAAAATTCAATTAAAATTTGTACCAAAAAATAATTTTTCTAAAAATAAGTTTGTTTTTTTTTTAAGAAACCAAACTAGTCCTCCGAAATTTACACAAAATCGAGCATGAGATATTGATAAGAGGTCTTAAACCAATACTATCATGCCAACTCAAGTGGATTAAACTAAACAGACACTAAATGATTTAATGGTTATTTTCTTATAAGGATTAAAGTTGTGTAATTATTTAGCCATTCATTATCAACAATTTTTGTTTTAGTCGTTTATATTGACCAAGACTTTGTTAGTTTTGATAAAAATAGTTGATGTTTTTTGGCAGTGTACAAAAATAGTTGATATGTTATTTAGTGTTGTTTATTGTGATTTTTCTTATATTTATCTGTATATTACGCAGTGATATGTCAATATTTATTTTGACTTGTAGTACATGTAGTCATGTTATTTTTTTTCTTCATATATTAATGAATTTGTCTTCTGTTATTTTTTATTTTTTTTATAAAATTTGCAAATTAAATTTTTTATATTCACTTCCGTACGTCATTCAATTATTTTTTCTAGCTCCACCACTGTACACAGACAAATTTTTAAACGTGGGTTCTTGTTTTGTCGAAAATGGGTTTTGAAAATTTGCATAAAATTTATGAATGTATTTACTTTAGCAAGCTGTGGATTTATTCTTTTGTTGTTTTCAAATTGATTTTATTTAGAACTTATGGTGAGGAGAGACCATTGAAATTGGGTGTTTTTTGGTTCAAATAGTTGTAAGGCTGGTGTATGGCGAGGATGAATGTGGGTTATGGTTTTTTCAATTATTAATAATTGATTTTATTATTTTAATTTATAATTACAATAAATAATAATATTAATTACAATAATAATGATATGAAGAATATTTTTTTTCAATGCTACGTATGTGCCACGTCTTGAACGAGTGTGTCATGTCATTAAAATTGGTGGATGACAAAAAAAATTCGTTGACTTTTTAATAGAGGGACCAATAATCTCGTTTAAAAAATGGGGAACTAAAAATTTGAAAACATTTAAATAGGGAAGACCAAAAGTTCATTTTAGTCCTTTTTTTATATTAGGGTCTGATTCCAAAGTTTATAACGGGACCTCTGAGTTGTTTAAAACAACCATGGTCGTAAGATCCATGAAAGATATGTTTTTTTTGCAAATTTCAAACTCTCAAACGTAGTTTAAAGTCTATTCTACCTATAAATCTCATAATAAAAGGACTCGATGGAAGTTGACATCAATTACAACACCATCAACATTTATAACCATCCACAATCATTGATAAGGGACTAACAATATACGACTTTTTATAATTTTTTTCTTTGGGTTACTATGTTACCGATACAAACTTTTCACCTTCATTTAAAAATGATTAAATTTTGTTGGGGGAATTTGTGGAGCACAAGGCGAGTTCTCTTCTCTCAATCGGATTTTTTTATACACAAAAAGGCAGGGAATGAACACTTAACCACTTGCTAAAGGTGCCTAAATCTCTAACCACTTAAATCAATCCATTATTGGATCCACACTAATTTTATACTGGTCAGACAAAATTACACAATTCTTTTATTAACTTAATTTTCTGTAAAAATTTCGTTGTTTTTTTTCTTCTTTCAGATTCAATCTTTTGAAATATAAAATGTCAACATTATAGTCCTTTCTTATAAAAGATGATAATCAAAACTTAAAAAAAAACTTATCAAAAACCCATAAACAAACCCTAATCTTTATCATACAATCATAAAAACTTAAATTTCATTGAAAAAATTCTATTAAAAGAATTCAATACTGATATTTTATAACATAAAATATTAAATCGGACAAAAAAAGATAAATGATGAAAGTGCTATATAAAACTAGCAAAAAGATGGTCACTTACGTGGCCATTTTGTCGCTTTTTTTATTGTGCTAACGTTTGAAAATTATGAACGGTGTTTTTTTTATGAAATTTTAATTAAAACCAAAAATATAATGTATGTTGTTTTCAAGTTATAACAAACCAAACCAACCATGTCCTTCTGAGTTTAACTCAGTTGGCAGGGACAATGCATAATATATGCAAGGTCTACGACGGTTCAAACCCCGACCACAAAAAAAAAAACCAAACTAACCGTGATTATCTATTTCAATAACACCAACAATATAACACAACAATAAAATATAAATTCATTTTTTTAACGACACCAACATCAATTTTTATTATATAAAACGTTGTTTAAGGGTATGATTGAAATAATGAAAAAGTAAGTATAATATTCATCTAGTTTGGTACACTTTTTAAATGATAAAAGAAAAAAGACTAAATATATATTCATATCGTGTTTGTTACATTTTTTTTAATATTTAAATTTATTTTTATCTATTTGTTACATGTGTTATTTGTATTAAAAATTAATGTTATTTTTGGAAAGAGAAAAAGCCAACCCAAAAGAGGTAAAAAATGCTGTTTTAATATTTTTATTTTCTTAGTTTTCTTTTATCGAGTAAAATCTCTAATGTCATAATAAGATAATAATGTAATAAATTAATATTTTTCAAAACACTATATTTATAAAATCCAAATTGTCTTAGTTTGATTGAGAAAAGTTATTCAATAGATAATTTATTAAAGCAAAATGCTTACCTTTAAAAGCAAGACACGGGCTCCTAAACTAGTTTGTTATATTAATACAAGGAAATAATATTCAACAAGCAGGCTTGCCCGAGTGGTCTAAGGGGGTAGACTTAAGACCTACTGCACTGAGTGCGCGTGGGTTCGAACCCCACAGCCTGCATTAATTTTTTTATTTTTTATTTTTATATTTTGTAAACAGAAAAACGACGTCGTTACGAATAAACTCTATTTTTAATAGTCTCTCTCCCACAATTCATAATGCACCTTCTCTGAAGTCCCAGCGTTGGAGCAATTCTCGCGAACCCTAGAATCGTGCCTCTCGTCTTCTCAATCGTCGTACTTCAACTCAGGTATTCATCCTTGTCCTTTGTAACTTTTGTTGATTTGTTTTTGTTTTTTGTTGTGATTTTTGGCTGTTCCTGTTAATTTTTCTGTCGATAATGATGAAGGGTTAATCGTTGCATGAACCATAAAATTGCTTATAGATAATTAAAATTTAATTTAGTGGAAGTTTGCTCCTTATAATAATTTTAGTTTTTTTTCATATCTAATAATCAGTTCAAACAGTGTGTGTTGAAAAACAATGGCAAGTGCACCTGCTCAAATCCCTACAAGCTTTGGACATGAATTGAGGGCTTGTCTTCGTTGCCGCCTTGTCAAAACCTACGATCAGGTCTTACTGTCCTTCCTTTTCTCTCACTATTCTTAGTATATGTCCAGTTCTCCTTATGGGGTACCCAATTGATTCTAGAGGTGTATAATTGATTCTGACATGTTTGGTTGCTTTCAAGTAGAATTGATTATACTTGAAGCTAGAATTTGTAGCGTTTGATCATAGAATTGATTTTTATACAATTTTTTTGTTCAACTCACTTTTACATGAACGTATCCAAACACATCACTTTTTTTGTTCAATACACTCAAACTCAATTTTAGTCACGGCATAGCCAAACATACACTGATTTTGTTTTACATAAATATAAATAATCCCTGTTTTCTGATTTGCAGTTTAGGGAGTCAGGATGTGAGAACTGCCCATTTTTACAGATGGAAGAAGATCAAGAGCGTGCTGTTGAATGCACCACCCCCAATTTTAATGGGTATGTCCTTGTCATATCTATTTACATCAAAACCCTAATCACCTTTGAAGCTTCTGAATGTATGTTTTTTTTTATTTTTTATAATTTGATTTTCAGGATCATTTCTGTAATGGATCCAACTCGAAGCTGGGCCGCACGTTGGTTGCGCATTGGTATGTCCATTTATCTTCTGTAATACTTATTATAATTTGTCTTGCCCATTGCCTTTTAGTTTCCCTTCCCTTTACAGTATTATGATGATAGCATTACTTTGTAATATACAACTAGTCATACACCCGTGCAAATGGATGGGATACTCTACGATTATTAACTTAAGTACTAACATAGTAATAATAAAAACTGCAACAATAATAGGTAAAGAAAACATTATTGTAAAACACTATATGGTCTTTAGTTAGTATAGTAGTTTTTGCAAGACATTTACTAAACATATTGGATATGGTTAATCTCGACAATACATATTGATATTAAGAATAGCATGATCAAACTTTTTACGTAGAGATCAAAATACACACCTTTTCTAGGTTAAACTTAGTACATAGAGATCAACATATACACCTTTTCTAGGTCGATGCAGACATAACCTTCATCACAAAAAGCTAAAGCAAATGTTGTGCTACCAATTCCATGTTTGCCATTCATAGTAGTTATTTAACAAAACAAATTTTAAATATTTTTTAAATCAATTGTTTGAGTTGCGTATGAGATACCACAAACTTCATAAATTAACACCACAAGAGTAGAGAACATACTATTCACCTAAACATTAAATAATACTTAATTTTTGTCAATTACAATTACAAATTTCATTATTAAATTTCGTATTCTTCCTCATTCTAGGACCTTACTCTACATTTTAACCAAAATGTAGAAACTTCAAAACATTACCATAACTCCAACACATGTAATCCATAACTTCGACTGTGGTTGAGATGCACTACGTTAGAATCAAATACGAATGGGAGACAAAATTATGTGGAATGCCGTTGTACGAATTGGTAATCACAAAGTCATTATTCAAAAACATTCTACATAGCGTTGTCTCATTCACATCTACTATGGATACCAAATTGCAACTCAACCACAACCAAATTTATGGATTACATGTGTTGAGTTGTGGTAATGCCTTGCAGTTTCAACCTTTTGGTTAAAGGGTTCAAGTAAGGTCCTAGAAAGAAGAATGCAAAATTTAATTATGAAATTTATTTGTAACTAACAAAAATTAAGTTACGTGGAATGTTTAAGTGAATATAATGTTCTTCAACTCTTTTTAAACACCATGAGTGTAAACAACATACTATTCACCTAAACATTGAATAATACTTATATTTTCTCTATGGTAATAAGTTTCATAATTAAATTTTGTACTCTTCCTCCTTCTTGGACCTTACTTGACCATTTAACCAAAAGGTAGAAACTACAAAACATTACCATAACTCCAACACATGTAATCCATAACTTCGATTGTGGTTGAGTTGCAATTTGATATCCTTATAAGAAACATATACGAATGAGAAACAACATTATGTCGAATGCTGTTGAACGAATTGGTAATCACAAAGTGATTATTCAAAAGCATTCCACATACTGTTGTCTTGCATTCACATCTTCTTGTTATGGTGCGTATACTATGAATATCAAATTGCAACTCAACCACAACCAAATCTATGTATTACTTGTGTTGAGTTATGCTAAAGCTTTGCGGTTTCAACCTTTTGGTTGAAGGGTTCAAGTAAGGTCCTAGAAAGAGGAATACAAAATTTAATTATGAAATTTATTGTAGCTGACGAAGATTAAACTACTGTTTAATGTTTAGGTGAATAGTACGTTCTATACTCTCGTGTTGTTAATTTATGAGATTTGTGATACTCATAAGCAATTCATTCAAGATCATATTCAAAGCCTGGTCACACTAGTTATACTTCTTATTTTCTTTTAAAGTCTGGTCTGCCACTCTATACAGTAGACACGCGTGGCGGCTTCGTCACCATAAGGCTCAGATCTGTCACCCTCTGAAATTTTTTCGCTGGAGAAGTTCCCACTCGCCATAACAATCCGTCAGACTTTCCGGCACGTATAGGCCACTTGTCGTCGTAAATCGTTTTGATCAAGAAGCCGTCGGTTCAGGTCATCTTGTGGGCGCCTCTTCAACCTGTTTTTGAGGTCGTTTGTCTGATGCAGTCTTTATCAACACTATCCAGCAAACCCTTGCTCTTCACTCATCGTCTAAAGTTACCGTCTCTGTTCTTCACTCCAGTAATTTTCCATATTGTTCTCATCGTCCTTAATGACAGAAGTCTCTAGTACTTATTATGGTATTAGAGCCTATCCTAGATCATTAGTTTATAGAGATTGACACCCCTCACCTTACAAGCCAGTTTTGTAAGGTTGAGTTAGGCTCTTTCCAAATTCTAAAATGAAATCACATTCAAAGATTTTGCCAATAATGTCTAATAAGGAAGGAGTATATAAACGTTTAGTGGTTGTATCTGACAAACTCCTTAAACATGTCTATACATTCAAAGGGAAAAAAAAGCAGAAACAATATAAAAGCATATCATTTGAAAGCCATGCTTGGCTGTTTACATTTTCCATCCATTTCCTGTTGTAAGAATTTTCAAAAACACCTTGTGAGTGCACATTTTGAGTATCTAATCAAATCCAAAGCAAATGAACTTACCTACAAACCGTTCCTTTTTTCCTCAAGCATTAAATCCATCAACCACCAAATAAGGAGATGCTCCAAAATAAAATAAAAAAATTAGTACTAACATGAGAAGAAAAAGACTAAAGAGTTAGTCATTCGCCGTCAATCTCACAATTTCATCATTTCAGGAAAGTTTAGATGAGAATGTGGAGACAGCGATTTGTTCATATGTAAAGACAAGGCTAGAGTACATGCCATCTAAGCCCAGCTACAATAAAGCTCACACAATGTCTACAACTGTGGAAAATCACGAAGTCACAATTGAAATCTTTATAGAAATAAACAGTCACAGTCAAAATCATAAACCTTAGTTGCTGTTAAGATTTTCCATTTACGGTCAAGAACCCCATTTTCTTATTTTGTTTTGAAGAAGAAGAAGCTATGTTTTAGATGTAGGTTATACAACATTTTGATTATGGAAGATGGGTATAAACAGTGGTGAGAGAAATAATATAAAGCCTGTGATAGTAAGTTCAGATTGTTGGGCACTGAGCAGAGGAGTAAGAGATGGCCAGAGAGCAAAGAGATGGATAGAAGAGGAATGTGGTATAAATTGTTCCAGTTAAATTTGAATTTTGAAAAAAATGAGCGAGTGAGAAAGAAGCTTTTCCTTTTTTGTTATAAAGAAAGGTACTAGAGAAAGAGACTGGGGTTGATTCAAACCGTGTATATTAGTACCTCTGAATTAAAAACTGGTGATGCAATTTAGTGAGTGGCTACTGACTATTGTGTGATTGACACCTGGAGAGAATTTTCATTTGTGTGAGCTAAATGTGTATATTATTATAGAGATAGAGAAATTGTTGTGCTGTTTTTTTCTTTTGAAATTTATCTTTTTTGTTTATTTTTTTCTTTCAACTGTGAAGTGCCGTTTAGTTTTTCTTTTTTAGAATCTCTATCTAGATTTAAGTTTGAAATCTTGCACACAACTGAGATGTGGAAATTTAAGTTTTTCTTATATGTTGCAGGAAAATTTGTTCCTGGTGTTTACACTCTTGCTGTCTCAGAGGCTCTTCCAGACGATATGCAGGTTTGTATTTTATTATTTGTGTAATATAGATTCAGCATACAATACTATTATTTTTGAAAAGAGACTTTGTTTTTTTACTACACAGTTCTCTCTTTTCAAGTATAAGTTTGTGCACCTCTTTTTATGCCACTCTCTCAAAAACCATAATTTAACTTAGTTTTTTTTTTTTGGGGATTTCCCCCTAGGCTGTGCTTTTATCCATTAATTTAACTGGTCGGATATAAAATATTTGGCAGTTTATTCTTTGTCTACTGCAAAGGTGTTAAAAATTTAGGGAAGCTCTAAACACACAGGCTGTGTTATGACTTATGTGAAACACCGTTGCCTTGTGAGTTGTGATTTTCAATAAATGTTCAAGTGGTTATAATGTTTGGCAATGGCAGCTAAGATTAGGTTATTTTTGCAATGAGTTGTTTGTTCTATTTTGAATGTTTGGCAATGGCAGCTAAGATTAGGTTATTTTTGCATTGAGTTGTTTGTTCTATTTTGAAGTATGAAGAAGTTAGTGTTGCTCAACTTGTATAACAAAATAAAAGATTTTCTCACATTCGTGCAAGCCGCCTAATACACAAAACATTATTTTTTTTGTCTTCCTCTTGTATCAACCTATCAAGCAGTTTACACTGAATTACTGTTGTCTGTTGAACTTTGTTTATTTATTTTATTGCTTATATGCCTATTTTCAGGCTATTTGTGAGGATAAGCATGTGCCATATACGCTTCCTAAACGTTCGTGAACACAAGTAAATATTGGCTTTGCGGCATCTCTAACATGGTTGGAACCGAGTATGTGTCGATGTGGACTTTAGTGCTAGTTATGTTTGAATGCATTCTTGAAATGCTTTGTTAAAATTATCTAAACAGAAATTAGTTAGTGTGTACGTGAGAAGAGCTCATGAAACTAAATGTAATATAGGCTTCTTTTTGACTGATATGTTTGCCAAAGTAATTTATCAAACTACTATCATGCAAGGAAATTTTCAATTTGCGTTCCTTCGGTCATGCTGAAAGTTTTCACTTTGGTTTACACATGATAGCACTGACAAGTTTTTTTTTTTTTTTTTACGATACAAGCAGTGAGTTTGAACTCATAATTATAATATTTCTTTCCCTAAAAAAAAAAAATTAAAATATTTCTTATGTATTAATGTCAATGGTGCAAGTGGTGTCACAACTCACATGTTCTATGTTTGTATTTTCATGCCTACCGTTCTCATCCCACTGTTTCGTGGTCAATAAATTTTGTCAATAATTTGTTTTTAACTTTCTAGCTAATATTGAAATGGTTTGAGAAAATAAAGCAGAACAATAGATGTGAGACATGGCAACATATCAATTGAAAAAATGTTGTCACATACATGATAAGAAAAAGTAATCATGATGTGTACAAGTCTATTTTATAAGGGGTTATTAGCAGTAACACGTAGTTCGGGTCTATGAAATCCATTTGTAAGTTGATGCTGAGAGCTTGTCTTAGCTATTAGGTCAGTTTTATTAAGAGGCAGGGTAATATCGTCACTCACTGCTTATAGCTCAAGCATTTTATATGCTAAATCTATTACTCATTTGAGCTTTTTTCCACTTGTATCGAACATCTTTTTAATGGTATCCATAATGATTGATTTTGTCACAAAAATATGTAGGAGTCTGTGATGAAACTTCATTCAAGACGTGTTCATTTGAGTACTCAATTTATTTCAATTTGAATCTGAATTAAATCAAATGTCTTGTTCTCGAATTTATATCTTTTCAATTTGAACTTATTTGATCACTAAATCTTCTTCTAAGCTTTTAAGTTTGTTACAAATGAAACGTTTTTTTTTTTTCCCTTTCTAATCGTCCACCCATTACAGATGATTGAACAACTATTGGTACTCTACCGGTCTTTTTTATACTCTTCAAACATAACATTGGTTTGATCCACAGCTTTTTCCAAAAGCTTTTCCCTTGTATAATGAAGGAGGTCTATAATCAACCTCATACATTTCAATCATCTCCCACATTCTTGCAAACTCCACCTTATTACTAAATTGAACGGAGTTGTATAAAAAAAATCCTTATCATCATTTGATAAATTGTTTTTTAAACCTCAACAGAACAACTAACTTTTCCATCAGCTACATAAAAACTTGCTTTCGTTTGAAAAGTATCCATTTCCATCTCTTGGGTTTTCCTCATCATGTTTCTCAATGTCTTTCAATTGTTTTTTACAAAAGAAAAATTAATTTCTTATTACAATGAGTCAATGACTAATTTATCTTGTTTAAGAAAATGTTAGAGATTAATTTCAGTTTGACTAAATTGAATTGTAAGAAAATTATTAGAAATTAAATTAGTTTTTACTAGCATTGATATTTTGGTCATATTATCACGTCCTCTAAAAGTACTTGTTAATGATTTCATAAATAGCAAATATTTATTGAGAAAAATTAAATTACAACTTTTTGAAAGATAAATAGACACAATAATTGAAACAAAATTTTCACATTAAATTTCTTATCATGAGTTTTTTTTTTGTCGGATAATCTAATAACTAGAAATTTACTATTTTAAAATGAATTAGTGAGCTTAACACTCGAATTCTAACCTTTAATACATTGTTTTTACTATTTTGCAAGTCAAATTTTGATAGATATATATTGACCTAAAAAAGAGCGAGTAGCCAACATCTGCCCGCGGCATGTGATTTGTGAAGACATAGATAGAGTTCGACGACTTCAAAGCCACAAAACAAGACATCCTCAACGAAATTGCCACGTGTATCACTATTGTCCATGGGATTCTTGGACAGCCTCAAAGCACTCAAAAATATCTTCATTTTTTTGGATTAAAAAAATTAATATCTTTCTCGAAATGGGTCCATGTGCATTCCCAATTGTCCCTCACACAAAAATATCCCCTTGATATTTTCCATTTGGACACAACTTGGAATTCAAGAGAAAGTTACAACCAAACAATTAAAGCACAAAAATAGTTTGAATAAATGAGTGATTGAAATGATATCCACCACTAATACAGCAGCACCAACCACGGGTTATTTCTTTATAGATCTAGTTGATGACGTGGACCATGTGGGCCAGTGTCTGCATGGTTTCTAGATATTTTGTGCTAAAAGAATAATTTTTTTAACCGTTGGATTAGAACCTTGTTACCTTTGGTGTCGTAATCTAAACCATTGGATCAAACTCTATTACCTTAAAAAATCTTCTTGGACAATATCCATATATATATATTGCTTTTTTTCTTTCTTCTTACTTTCTTTTATTTTTCACCTTCCAAATTGGATATTTATTTTTGTTGTGTGCTAAGGTTTTGGTTTCTTGAACAAAGATTCTGATGCTATACGCTGATTCTTGTCTTTGGATCCAATAAACAAAACAACATGGGTGAGGTTGTAATGAGTGGTGAGAAAATAGTGAGAGTTGAAGAAGAAGAAGAGAAGGTGAGGGAAGAGGAAGGGAGTGGAGGAACTGAGAATAGAGGCGGTGGTGGTGGTGAAATGAAAGGGCTTATGAGGTGGGAGAAATTCTTGCCAAAAATGGTTTTGAGGGTGCTTTTGGTTGAAGCTGATGATTGTACAAGACAGATTATAACAGCACTTCTCAGAAAATGTAACTATAAAGGTACTATTTCTGTTATTATTAATTTTCTTTTCATTTCATTGTTTTTGTTTTGTAATATTGTTGTGTGTTTAATTGGTTATTCAATTTTTTGTAAGTATTCTCAATTTTCAATTTTATGTGCTCAATTGCTTACTGTCATATGAGTATTTTGCTCTGATTATTCATATTTTTTTAGTATAAACTTTGATTTAATTAATTGTATTATTGGGTTATATTGAGGCTGATTTGTTAATTAAGAGTATATATTTGACATAACAAAAAAAGGGGGAAAAAGCTACTAGTAATTAGAAATTTAGAGGTATTTGGACTGCAAATTTTGGAAAGGATCAAGGGTATACTGATAGACTTGTATATTTTGATGATTTAATAAATATAAAAATTAAGGGGATGGAAAACAAAATTTGTGTGCACAAATTAATTGAAGACATTTTGTTTTTAACATTGTTTGATAAATTTTAACTCATGAGAAAAAATGTAAAAAATTATGTATGTTTTTTAAAGAGAAGTGACAGGGATTTTGTTAGCCATAAATAGAGTCTTATAGCAGTATGGGAATTACTAGGTTAAGCCATAAACTTGGTACAATTATTCAATTTATTTTCAATTTTTATCTGCCATAAAGATTTTATATTATTGAGTTTTTTTTATCTTGGTTGTATTGTAATTTGAAAAACAAAATTAGTGTACTTGAAACTAAATCTAAGCTCTAGAACTTCAAAATAACTTTGATCTGTTTTGAGCAGTTGCTGCTGTTGCTGATGGCTTGAAGGCATGGGAAATACTCAAGGGAAGACCACGCAGTATTGATCTAATACTTACAGAAGTCGATTTGCCAGCCATATCCGGCTATGCACTTCTCACATTAATTATGGAGCATGATATTTGCAAAAGCATCCCTGTCATAAGTATGATATTGAAGATAAATTTTCTTTCTGCTTGTCAATTTTTTTCCTTATTAATGCTTAAATTAATTGTTCTGTATTTTTTTCATGCTTTTCTAGTGATGTCGTCACAAGATTCAGTTAGCACAGTATACAAATGCATGTTGAGAGGTGCAGCTGACTATCTTGTTAAGCCGATTCGAATAAATGAACTAAGGAATTTGTGGCAGCATGTTTGGAGAAGACAATCAGTAGGACTTTTGCTCTCTCAGTTTTCAGTTCGTTTTCAGTTTTTCTCTTAAATACTAAGAATTTATTAACAAAATTGGTTGAACTTATGTTTATTATTTGTTTACTCTATCAGCAGTCAGCCGCAACCGCTGGCATAAATGGCCCTCAAGATGAAAGTGATACACAACAGAAGTTTGAAGCCACTGCTGAAAACAACGCTGCCAGTAATCGTTCTGGTGGTGATGCTGCTTGCATTCAAAGAAACAAGGATTTAATTGAGAAAGGAAGTGATGCACAGAGCTCTTGTGCTGAAGCATATCCAAGTGAAATAAAGACACAAGAGCTTGACATTCATTTAGGCCAGGCAGTGATCGCGCAGGATAGCCACGCCGGAGGTAAATTTCTTTCTTTCACAGCAATGTCATTTTGTTCGACTCGCAAGGAAGAATTATCAAAAATTTGAACAAACTTTTATTTTTAGGATTAAGCGTGGCTAACTGCAAAAATGGAGTGGCAAGCACAAATAACTGTAAAAATGGAGAGACAAGCGCAAATAATTGCAATGACAGCGATGATCAAGAGCATTTTAGGAATGCTAGCATCAGTGGTGAGGTTCATGACAATCACTATGTTCAAATTTACTCTACTACTAAGGAAGCTATTGACTTGATTGGAGCATTTCGTACTGATCCGAATTGCAGTCTCAAAAATTCATCAATTGATTGCACAGGCAAGTTTGACCATTCTCCACAGTTGGATCTTTCCCTCAGAAGCTCTCATCCCAGCAACTTTGAGAAAGATCTCACCGAAGAAAGGCACACCCTTATGCATTCCAATGCTTCAGCTTTCAAGCGGTAATTGCTAAATCCCTTTTTATTCTAATTTTTTCCTTTCTGTGTAATTAAAAATTGTTGTACTCTTAGTGATGAGTTTGAAGAACTTCAAAACATGATAAGGATGAAGCTAGCAAGTGTATGATTTTTATGCTTGTGGTCTCTACAACTTCTCCACTCTGTTGAATTCTGTATGCTTATCACTGAAATGGTGTTCCATTCATGCAGGTATACCAATAGACAATTGCAAGCATCACCTGCAGTAGTGATTAACTTCTCTCATCAACAAAGAGAACAAAAAACAAATAATGAGAACCATAACTCAGATAGTTCAATACCAAGTATGCAAAAAGAATCTGAACTTGCAACTTCACATTCCCAGCAAGGGCATTCTCTCCCAATTCCTGTAAAAGGCGTAAGGTTCAATGATCTTTGTATGGCCTATGGTTCAACCCTTCCACCAGGGTTTCGTACACAATCAGGTCCACCATCAATGCCTGGTTCAGTTGTGTTTCTCGAACAAAACTTTCAAGCAGATGCATTTTATCAGTCAAATGTTAAAGAAAATAATTCAGAGCAGCTTTACGAACCCTGCGGTCCAAATGGAAACAGCACTCCAAACCAAATTGTGTATACACAGGAACACAAGTCAGAACATCCGGAGGATCAAAGACTTATCTCCCCTACAACTGATCAAAGTGTATCCAGTAGTTTTTGTAATAATGGAAATGCCAGCAATTTTAACAGTATTGGTTACGGAAGTAATTGTGGAAGTAGCGGCAATGCTGAACAAGTTGCCGCTTTCAGAACAACAGCAGTTTCAGAGGGAAAGAATGAAGACCTCACAAACAGTGGATATTCACATCGAGCTATGCTACGAGAAGCAGCTCTAAACAAGTTCCGTTTAAAACGAAAAGAGAGATGTTATGAGAAGAAGGTATATCAATATCAATACCAATATGAGCCTGTAATTATACTAGCATGATTATTGATCAATGATCATCATTGTTTTGATATTATGCTAAATTATTTATACTTTTTAACAGGTTCGATATGAGAGCAGAAAGAAACTAGCAGAGCAGCGTCCTCGAGTTAAAGGACAATTTGTTCGCCAACCGAATCCTGATTCTCTTTCTGGAGAAAAAGATTGCTAAGAATACTGATTATTACATTAGCAGATATGTGACTTAGTGGAGAGGATAGTGTGCTTTGTTAGCATTAGTTGCTTCAAAATTTTGTTTCCTTGACTTCTTAAATATCAGAACCACTTGATCTGTATATGCTGTGTAAAACCATTTTTCTTTTTTGCCTTTCCTCTAGATCCTGATATATATTTAATAACAACCTGATATACCTTTGTAATTTTATATAGTTTTATAGAGATTGTCGTGTCTCATTATTTAATTTTTTTTAAGGATTTGTGTACTTACTAGGTCTCACTGATTTATCATGTAATGTTGGAGCTTCTTGTACAATATCATATTAGTATGACTCTATTTGTGTGTACAGCAGCCGGTTAATTGTCATTTGTTTACTGGTGATAAAATATTATACAACATCAATTACGCAACGAGTTTCTTACAAAATGGTTCAATACAATATATTCTCATTCAATGTTTTGTACAACTATTCTACCAATTTTTTGTTTTGTTTTGTTTTGTACAACAAGTTCCAAATTATGCGAAACAAGTTTCAAATACTTCTTTCTTTAAAATAAGTCTCAGATACTTCTTTCTTTAAAATAAGTCTCAAATACTTGTTAGTCTTATTTAATGAAAGTTGATCTATGCGCCCCTGATAGTCTATCTGAATGCCATACTCGTTTGTTCATCAATCTATCCGTTATTTTGATTATAGAAACAACTAGATATTACAATCAAGTTGGGAAGTGTTAGTAAATTCACCATCAAATACGTTAATCTAAGTAATTATATGTCTCGTATAAACATTTGACTAACATGTTTGCATGAAGAAAAGGCGAGGTTTCTGATCGACATTATAACATACTTTTTTGAAACATAATTTGGTGCATCGGAAGTTATTTTCCGATCCCCATCACAAGTTACAGAGGCATTTTCAAAAATTTGGGGGCCTGTGAGGAGTTTGGGGGCGCATAGAGTAACTTTCTTATTTGTAAGGGCTGCCCCAAATTCAGAATGAGCTTAATTGGATGGTGCAGTTGTTTTATATACAGAGCAGCATGCACTACTTGATCAGAAAAAGCAATTATGAAAGAGTTATACTCTTTCATTCATAAATGAATTCAAACAAAGTCAATAGAGGTTGATCTAATTAGTAAGAAGTAAGTTCGTGCTCTATAAAAATACCGAGTTCAACTTCCACTAATCTTTGAAACTTGATATCATGGCCTTAGTGAGAACCAAGCGAGACTCAATTCACCTAAATTTTAATTCAAATGAAAAATTGCAGTAATTCATGACTAAACACATTTAATCATGTAACAACACACTCTATCAACTTGCCTTAAAAGGATATTTGCATTGATCAGCACTCTGGAAGTCTTTGGAATGTTCTATTGCTTGATTAATTCTTTGATATGCATTAATATAATAGCATGGAAAATATGAGAAGTTTTTTTTTTTCCTTCTAAAATAAACCAAAATCCTCGCAGAAAGTAATTTTCATACAGAGTACCGCTAGCATAAGAAAAGCTAGGAGATAAAAAAAACAATTTATTTTTCTTAAAATAAAAAAAATCTCCTTCACTTGCTAATATCTTGAATGATCTTATCCCCTGAAATTTTGAAATGCGCAGTTCAAAATTATGGACTCAATCTCACGTCAAAAATTGCTGCCCTTTAAGTTTGTGGATAAAATTTAAGAAGAAATTAGAAAGAATACGTACATTAGAAAATGGACAAATGCAAGGAGCCAAATATTACATACACTCAATCAGGGGACCCCTTGGAAAAAACAGTGCCAAAAGTTGTTTGAAGTGTAAGTAAATGAGTACCTTTTTCATTGCTTGTACTTCTTAACAACCTTATTTCAAGTTTGTTTACTTTGCTTGTATTTTCACAATACACTTAATCTATTTTATTGATCTCTATAGTATGTTTGGTTACTAGGAATCTGGACCGTCAATATCTTCCTAAAAACCTAGAAGCCCTCCCAAAGGCCTCAACGCTCTTCTAAAGGGCTCCAAGGTCCAGAGCGCTAAATACCCTTGTTACTTACTGTTTAAGTCACAATAAATTAGGCCCATAGAGGGCTATAAATACCATCCTTGGAAGCTTTCTCAAGAAATGACCAATACAAAACTAAACCCTAATATCGATTATTGGACTCTTGCACGTACAGAACCTTAACCAAATGTATATATTAAAAGAACTAACATAAAGAATTTCAAAAGTTTTATATTATCTCCCTATTAAACCAAACAATATATGTCGTTTACCCCTTTTATATAATTTCGGTAAATTGAGAGTCTTAAGATAACAAAGGTGAGAAGAGGAGAAACCACAAAGTTATGGGGTCTTCAACTTTCTCTTAATTGAATTGAAGGGCTAGTACTCAATAATAACTGACAAAAAAAGGAACTTTAAATGTCAAACGTCTCTACCACAAGTGCTATTTGAAGTTAACTACTCACTAGAAGGGTCCAAAATTAAAGCAATTAAATGGTCCACCATCACCATGTATATATATATATGCATGATGAACATCCCATGCTAATCTCTTCTTAATTATTTATTTATTTTGCTATTAAACTATTTAAAGACTTTGATGATTAATCATATCGATTAAACCATGAAAACTGACTCTGGCCCCGCAGCTGAAAAATCATGTTGAAAGTGGACAATTATCTCAACTCAAAAAGCGAAACTAAAACACATTTAAGGTCAAGAAATCATCAAATAACAATAATTTTGTTTGTTTACAAAAAGTCATTTCATTTTTATTTTTTGACTCACCAAAAAGCCATTTCATAGATTCTACATGTTCCCTCCTTTTCATGCTCACTCCGTTGTCTTCTTATTATGAAAGAAAATTGCACAATCAAAATTAGAAACTAACTAACACAAGTTTCTGTAATTTTCTTGATCAAATCGACTAAGAAAATTATAGAGTTAAAAATTAAGAGTTTAAATATCAATGAATGATAAAATTATAACATAACATCTAATCTAATATACTAATTTTTATTCATCCAAAAAATAAATAAAATGATGCATGCATGCCACTAGGCCATTTCCAATTCCAATCATGAAGAAAGGCTATTTACGCTACCTCTTCTAACTCTCTTTTAAAAAGCGTTACTTTTGCTTTTCTTTCCTAATCACCCTTTCTTATTACAGCTTAAAGACTTATCACCCCATCCTCTTCCTTCAATAATCGTGGCAGTATCATAATGTATGTATATACTATAGTATCATTTTAAATTTAGCAAAATCGTTATCTTAAGGTATCACAAGACATCTGATGATATATACTGTGACATTGTTTTTTGTTTTTGTGGGGGAGTCCTAGGGTAGGGCCCACTTATTATGGGAGAACCTTCTTCACTTCTTGTGTACCATGCCATGTGTTTTACTACTATGATGACAACTTATAAATACCACTAGTAACATGCACTTCTTGCGGCTGATTAATTTGGTTAGTTCCTTAGTTTTGATGTACTACAAAACTTTTACTTTTTACTAAGAATGGGAGCAATTTAATGCAATCATTTTAATTGATAGTGTTACACTAAGTAACACCATTTTATTGAATACATGAAAGCTTGCATGTATATTGTGGTTCAATTGGACTTGTACACCCTTATGTTTTGTTTGGTTAGTCTCCATTCAATTTTTTCTTAAAATACTCAAACAAAGATGTCTGAAGTAGATTTTGTTTTTCATTTTGAGAAAGCTTTAGCGCACCCATTTGTGCACCAAAAAGAAAAAGTTGTGTTGGGGACAGTTATGGCCCCAATTTTGGTTGCTTGTGTTACATGGAAGTCTCAATCAACCTAATTAACCAAACATTTGAAAACGACCAAAGCTATTCACGATCTAATTAAAGAAGAGAAAGGATGTACTGTGAAAACAACAAGAAATACATGTAACATATATTATTAACATTAACATAGTTAACTTATATCCTAGACTTTCTACAGTTCATCTCTGGGAACTTTTTGTTGTTGTTAGCTTTTGAAATGTATGAACGTGCCATTATATTTTCAGGTGAAGAGTTGAAAGCTTTGTCCCACTAAAACTTTGCTCCGTAATTACTTGCAAAAGGAGAAAACATTTTGTGTTATTAAAGTGGAGAATGGTGTAGGGTCAACTAGTTTATAGATGCACCTAATTAAGCGTAAATTGAATTAGATGTATAAAATATAGGCCATTATGTGTCTCATTGTGCACGGATCTTTAAAGGGCCTTTTCTTTTTCTTTTATGAGCTTTATAATTTTCATACTATAGTTTTATACACCAAATTTACACTTTTCTTGATGGAAATAAAAATTAAATATAAAAAATGTATTTAAATACAATTTCACGTTGTTCTTATCATCTAAAAAATAGTATAAGAATTTTTCAAAGTAAATTAAATGACAAAATTGTACTTTTGGCCTTTTATTTTCATTTGTTAAGCTAATCATTTATGTTTGTAAATATTTACACCTTTGGACCTAACTGATAACAATGATAAACTCAATTAATACAATTTCTAAGCCTATATTGCAACATTAACAAATAATAATCCTAATCATAAATATCAAATGCTTTGGATTAGCCAAATATGCATATGGCAATGTGTCCATGACAATCTCCCATCTTGATCTTCTCCAAGGTTTTCCTTTGTGTGTGGAGAGAAAACTATCCATATTTCACCCTAGGTTTAGAGTGTAGACTCGGTGGGGCAACTACATTACAAAGTGGCTCCAAATAGGGGTCTTCCTGTGTGAAACTCACGGTGTCCCTTACCCATCGTTTAATTCTTCTCTGCATTTTTTCATTTTGTGTTTGTGCTCAAATAATGTTTATTTGAAGTTTGACCTCTCGATAACAAAATTCATAATATACGTAGATTTTGAAAAATAAATGGCAAAATAAAGTGGGCGTAGATCAAAGATCAAAATATATGTAAATGTCTACAAGTTACAATAGCTAATCTATCTATAATCATTTCACGTCGAATTTTAGATTACTAGAGTTTTCGTTTCCCGCAAAACGAAAGGTTAATACAAAAAAAAAAGTAACTAAACTATTTCAAATAAATAAATATATAAAGTGAAAATAATATATTAACATAAAATACTAAAAATGAAAAGTAGGAGAAAATGTATATATGATTCATGAAGGAGTCTGAATTTTCGCAACATTTCAGTGAGTTTATTTATAATGAGACGTGTACGTTGCGACATGCTAGAATTTCCCTCCACATCAAGCAATTTTCCAGTTTAGCACTTTAATCTCTGAGTTATTGTATTGTATTGTATACTCCCTAGTTAAAAGCATTTATATAGGACATAATAATTGTTGCTTTTTGCTCTCTTTATAACCCACCCCACCCCTCTCTTCCTTAACGTTGTAAACATCCCTCCTTTCAGCATTAAAACTCTCTTCTCTCTCTCACACTCTTCTCTCCAATCTTTTTACAAAATGTCTCAAATCACAATAAAATCTCCAAAACACTGTGCAACAAAACAAGTACTAAGAATAGAAAGAAACTACAAGAAAATCTTCTTTGCTTTCTCAACATTTTTCACCACAATCCTATTACTCATACTTCTCATCTATTTCATCCTTAAACCCTCCAAACCTCAATTCTCCCTCCAAGAACTTGACATCTACCAACTAAACCTCTCAGGACCAATCCTCAACTCCTCAATCCAACTCACTCTTCACTCCAAAAATCCAAACCAAAAAGTTAGCATTTACTACGACGAGTTTCAAGTTTATGCAACTTACAAGAATCAACAAATAACTAGTGATTCATTTGTGCCACCTTTTTACCAAGGAACACAAGAGAGTACTCTTTTATCATCTTCTTTGATTGGAAATGGTTTACCTGTTGCTCCTTCCATTAGTTATGAAATGAGTCGTGATCAAGTTTCTGGAAGATTGGGTTTGAGTCTTAAAGCTAATGGAAAACTTCGTTGGAAAATTGGTACTTGGGTTTCTGGTCGTTACACGTTTAATGTTAATTGTGATTCTATAGTGGCTTTTGGAATTGGACCCACTTTGAATGTGCCTCCTCTTAATTCAAAACTGGGTGCTTTGTGTTCTACCACAATTTAAACATAGATTAAGCATGATAATATTGCTAAGTACTCTTCATATATCTCATAGAGTTATATAAGTTTTTTTTTTTAATTATTTTATATTGGTTTGTTTTTGTATTTTGTGGCCACTATGTGATTTTGTAAATAAAATATATGAATGATAGTATATAGGACCAAAAGTTACTTACAACTTTGGGAGTGAAAATGAAAAAAAATGGTTATTAGATATTTTTTATTATGATAAAGAAAGAATATTTTTATAGACGGTTGGTTAATCTTATCACTTTGGTTTTTAGTGCCATCTTGTGTGTCTAAATTGGTTTGGTTTTGTGTATGATAAACGGGGTAAAAAGAAAAGAAGGTGATGAATGGATTTTATGGTCTCATGCCTTTTATGAGTGGATGAATGAGTAGATTTTGGGTCACATTTGTTTCTTTGTTGGTGCATACAAAGGAAAAAAATATTTTGGTCGAAGAATATGTAGATAGATTCTAAGAAGAGGAGAGAAATTAAAGGGAGGAAAGTCTGTTGCTTTGTTTGGAGAATCTGCAGAATTTACATGTCAATTCCTCAACTTTAAGAATTATATATGGTATACTTTAATTAAACTTTTAGTAACCGTGAATCTGCTTATACTTTTTTTGAGAAATAATGTCCAAGATATATGATATAATTGTTCATGCATGTCTCAAATGAATATACATAGGATGCTAACGGTGGGAACTTGGCAAGTGTATGGTTAACACTTAGAACACTTCCCCTTTTGATTTTCAGAATTTTGACCAAAATAGAAGTTTTGATTGCCTATAGGCAATAGCTAACTTAATCTATACCATCATATTTTTGATAAAAGTATTTGTAGCATCATTTTTTGTTTCTTGTATATCATGAAGCTGCTGGTTGAAGAACTTGTACTTGAACTCTCTTAAGATTTGACCCATAATTAGTTAATAGGAGTACTTACTATAGTAACTACAAAGTTAGTTGAAAAGGTTTTGATGGTTGTTATAATCTTACACATGTTATTGCCCCTCTTTCCCCAAAGAGCTGCTGCACACTAAATATGGAAAAGAAGGATAATGCGAGTTAGAATGCGACACCCAACATATTAAATGTCTCTGAAGTCTTTTACGCGTACTTATGAACTACATATGCATTATTTTTAGTGACTTGAACCTAAACAAGTTAACCCATCTAACTTTGGCGATTAATTTAAGACCACATGTCTCTGTTAACATATATATTACTCCTCTAATATAAAGTTAAAATGGTACATTATTATAAAGTCAGGTTACTTTTTAAAGATTAAAAGAGAAAGGCCAAAAACCACTACCTACTGGCCCCTACATTCGGAACTGATATATAACATAAATGGTAGTGTAAATAAAAAAACATTGACAATGGTAAGCAATGTCATTGCCACCCACCATCACAACCAAGTCTCAATGGGATCTGTAAGTAAATCAAAGTAAACCGTTTCAATTTTATTAATTAGGCCTAATCACGGTGTTAATGTTACTATTTTATACCAATTTATACAAATGCTAGCCTTCAAAGTTCAAACAGAAAAAGCCCTTTCCCAATTTCCATTGAGAAGAAATAGACTTTATTGTGGCAGATATTTGTCCCACATATCTTTGTTAAACAAAGTCACCCTTTTGAAAACCAACCACAATTGAAAATCTTAATAAAAAGTAACTTTAATTCGTCTAGTCCACTGTCTACCATGAGAAATTTAAAAGTCTCCAAGTAACATTATTTATTTAGGCCTTGAATATGGCACATAATGTGCCGCACATTCACACAAGCTACCCCCTGCAGGCTTATGATTTTTATTCAACCATTTTCTTTACACTACATTGAATGGTGCATACTGCATACAAAATAACTACTGCACAAAATATTGTTTATGGCTAAAGTATAAGAAACATCTGAGTCAAAAAAGAAAAAGAAATATGTTATGAAGATAACATATAGTCTGATTATTAAAAGTTGTTCGAAACACTAACGACGAATGGTGATGCTTTTCATAAGTAGAAGCTCGTGAAATTACGTGTACTCACAACCGAGACAATGACTCAATTGGTATTGGTTTGACAAAAAAAAAAGTTTATTAGTTCCTCAAGACGGAAATATATATGTCTTCTCTTGTTTTTGTTGAATCAAATCCCATCATTGTCTTAGGCATAAGAACTTATGTCGTACATCGTCAAAATTTTGAGCAATTTTCAAACGTTGATCATCCTAGACCATGTATTACACTTCTTTGCCCTACTAATTGCTCTTTCTGAATAACATTAATTTTGGCATCCAACTTCCATTTAATTTGAACTAAAAAAACATATATACTTATTTAATTAGTCTCTAAAAAATGAAAAATATAAGTTTAGTAATTCTAAATCTCAAATGTCAATCAAAATAGTTCCCTAGCAAGGACTAAAATGTTCCTATATATGAAATGAAAAATGATTGTTAAAGTTTGTCACTAACAATTATATTATTATCATTATTAAAATTGGGATAAAAAATCGATTTGTGGCAAGTGGGAATATACATGGGTCTTTTCTATTAATGGAAGTAATTTTATGAAACTTAAGGACTAAATGGAGGTTAACAAAAAACAATCTAACTTAGGTTTAAATAACCCTAAATAAAGCTAAAGTTTTATCAAACTTTTTTTGAGGAAAAAATGTTTAACAAACTTGACTAAAAGTGTCACGTGATGTTGAGAGAAAGGGTGACCAAATAATTGGTTGTTGATTTCTTGGCTAAGAACAAGCAATTTCTTAGTGTTTGAAAAGAACGAGCAATTTCAAAGTGCTGCTGGGTAAATTAGTTTAATACTTCACGTTTGAAATACTTTTTTTTTAATGTACATGAAAGTCGCTTCCCACCATGTTAGGCAATGGCTTGGTTATTGACGAAACTGAAATTTCAACTTCATTAGCTCCAATGCCGTGTAACTTTTTAAAGGTATCAAACAAATTTGTCAAAAAGTTGTGTGCATATTATTACATATATACAGCTTGCTTCTACCATCTCCAACTACAAATCCCTACTCCTCATTCATTATTACTATATACGCAACTAAGTTGAGTGCTCACGATCATTACTTGGTAAACAGAGACTTAGTTGTTAAGCACTGAGCACTAAAACCTCTTCAAAAAAATTGTGCCTAGAAATGGTGCTAGTTTAATTTATGTTGATGCGATATTATTCTAATTAAATATGTGGAACTTCGTGATTCTGGAGAAGTTTTGAATATTTAAAAACACTGTTTCATAGGCTAAACTTTTTTTTTTTTTACTAACTGCTCGACTGTATACTAGTGTGCTAATTTGATTTAGAATGTAATTTGTATACGGTAATACACACATATATCCCAAATGCATTTTTTTCCTCCATAGTCATCTACATTTAAGATAATAATCTTATTTTAGACAATGTTAAACATTAAATGTGAACAACTCTTTTAAATGATATTTGAATATCAGTTTGTCACGTATTTTGTTAGACCAAGCACCCACTGGTATAATATCTGAATACATTTTATTATTTTGACATTTTTATACATAATTTTAAAAGTAATATTTACAAGACAAAATTTCTATCCTTAACCAATGTCCTTGAGGAACTAGTTAGCAAGACCGTAACATCTAAGGGAACATTTAACAAGACACTTAAACTTAAGTGAACAATTAACTAATTTTTTATTAAACTTTTTCATAATCCATTGTTTTGAAATGGAATCCATTGTTGTTCTATTAATGGTTATCAAGAGTGACACTTAAACTTATTGAACATTTAACTATTTATTTTATTAAACTTTTTCTCATAATAATATTCAAAATCACCTACATGACCTAATATACAGTCATTTAACATCCCCTACCACAGACGAGACATTGAGCTTGCATTGGACAAAAAAACTAAGGAGTGCAATTTTCAAGAAATGAGTGGGGATCAGGTGTTTAAAAGTAGCGCTCATGAATAAAATGTGAATTTATTATACAAAGAGTGTTTGCAGGTGATTTAGGATCTTAACAGAAAATAGGGGGAGAAAGAAAGGGGATGTAGGGTGATTTAGGATCTTAACAGACAACAGGGGGAGGAAGAAAGGGGGTGTAGGGTTAGAAACAAGTTGAGTCCATAAAAATTAGGTCAACTCAAAACTTGATTAAAGTAGAAGAATATTTCTTTTAGCTCGAACTCATCTCGAACCACATCAATCAAAAATAAATTTCCCTGCACATGGAAGACAAGTGGCTCAACCCTAGGTCTCTCACCAATTGCTGAGATTCTTCCGGTTTCATTGATCTTAATCCATATAGGGGAACAACAATGAAAATAAAAACTTCAAGTCATAAAAAAAAAAATCCATGATATAAAAAAGGAACAAAGAATAAAGGATCCCCTGCTAAAAGGGTGCAGTGGTCTTCAACGACATGAAGGAAACTCAATCTCTTGCCTATAGTTCTTCTATAACTCTTCAGCCAAATCTCAGTCATTGTATTAATCAAACGATTAAGATATTAATGCTATCAATTAAGTTAATTTAGAGGTGGCAATTGATGGCAGAGGATAATTCCTGTAGTAGAAAACACAGTGACTAAAAACACACACTGCAGAAAGCGGAAAGGAACAAATTCAATTCAGCCCTATTGTTCTCTTCAATCAAATGATAGTTATTGGATTAATATAAGATTGAGAAATTATGCTCTCAGACTCGGTCATTAAATTAATTTATGGTTGACATAATTTTAGTTGTAGAAAGTACACAAGGTACAGAAAGCGAGTAAGAATATGTCAAAATTTCTCAACTAAACTTATTTTCTCAAAACAAAATATTCCCCTTAATCTTGGGTAAGTCGCTGTGACTATCACAAATAAAGTAATTTTGGAAGTTGGGAAATGAATAAAATAAGTTTCACCTAAGTCAATTGATAACTCATTTTCTCAAAGTTTATACACTACGATTAAGGTTTCGAAAAATCTACCCCTTTCAATGGTCGTGACCCTCCTCACTTACGCAAAGGAACAACGGCTCCTAAAACAGTACAAGAGGTGAATGGATTGACTCAAGTAGTGGACGTTATGCCGCATGATTTTCGATCTAACTTGGTCAAAAACATAGAATGAGATGAAAGCTCAGGCAAACAAACATAGGAAGGATGTCACCTTTCCTTCAAAAAAAAAAAAGGAAGGATGTCACCTATGCTGTTAGGAATTGGGTCAACCTCAAATTGTGGTATAAGCCGAAATCACTGGCGAAGAAAATTAATGACAAACTTAGTCCTAGGTTCTATGGACCTTACCACATCACAAAGGTCATATGACATGTAGCTTACCAACTAGACCTTTCTTCAGAGAGTAAGATCCATTCAGTGTCACATGTTCCTTTATTGAAGAAAGATGCCACTAGTGGTCAATCATCAGCCTTTGCCAAACATGTTGTCTAATTTATTAGAGTTTCAGGTGGAGCCCCAAGAAGTCAAGGCAGTTCGCAATTGCAGCAATTCAGCTTCAAAGATTTACCTGATTTATCTGCCGTTTCCTGGATTTCACCTTGAGGACAAAAAACTTTTGGGAGGAGTATTGTTAGTAGACCTCCCATCACAAAAGCCTATGTTAGATGCATGCCAGAGCCCAGTTTATTTTTAATTGCATGTTTTAAATAGAACAATGGTAGGAATGTGGCTGGCATTCAGTGGCTTGTGGTTTATTGGGAGAGACTAGGCTCTCTAATTCCTGGAGATTGTTGGTTTCCGGCAATTATTTCCTTTATCCCAAGTAGATTGCAATTTTCTGTATTTCCTTGTAACCAACTCTGCAGAAGTTCATTCTCAGAGTATGGTTCAATGTAATACAACTGTTATTCACTACAACCTGTCAATTATCAACTATATCTACCTGTTCCGATCAGATTAACTGAAACTGTCGATCCTTGGATTTATTTATGTTAAGGGCAGATGAAACAAGAAATATGATAAGAAAATAACAAAACTGTGTGCGAGACGGTCAACAACAAAGTTTCCTTTACTCGTGAAAAAAGTTTGTACATTAGCAGTCCATCCTACAATCCAGCATAGCATTCTATTCTTTTTCATGCTTTGCATTTTCATTCTATTCCATTATAACCATCCTCTCTCACTCTCTCTTCATCTTAATATCAATACCTACCCCCAGAGCTATTCATCCTGTTTCCTTCAGTCCTATTCAGATATGACCTACAAACTGTTAATATCAATACCTACGGCTACAAGCTATTATTCAGATATGATCTGGGTGAAAAGAATTCATATCCCTGGCTATCTTCTTTTAATCAAAGTTCCAGTCAATAATGAATAGAGTAATTGGTAGTCCAGACAGGAGTAGAAGTAACAGGCTAAAAGCATATTATTCAGTCCTATTTTCATCTAACAGGCTAAAAGCATTTGAAAGTGCTAATGAAAAAACTAGACAGCAAAACTAAGCTAAATACAAAAGCTATATGCAAGAAATTAAAGGTAGCTTGTTGGGTCAGGGCTCCAACAAGTCCAACAAGGTGGACCAACATGAACAACAATTAAGAATCATCATATTAAGTAAGCTCATGTGATTTTTATTAGGCACTGCCACACTAGTTCTCACCTCCATCCACTTTCTTTCACTCTCTAGGCCAATTTTTTTTTTCTCTTTTGTCTCTCCCTAACACAACCATGGCAGCCACATTTCTCTTATTTTACAATCATATCCGACCTCTTACAGAAAATCTAAACCGAACAAAGTGTCCCTTCATTTGCCTCTACCATAAGCCTAACAAAATGTTAAGAAAAGAGCAACTTCGAAAGGCCTAACTGTCTCATCCTTATTTTCTGGAAAATTTAGGTCTCAATCAGAAAAGGTAAATTAATTAAAAATTCCTTGTGTTATCTGCAGTTTTGTTTTGTTTTTTCTAGAAATGAGTACAAATTATAATAGTGAACAAGATTAAAGAATCATGTATCCAATTTGAAATTTTAACGAAATGGTTAATGCAATTTCTAATTGACTTTGAAATTAACCGCTAAAACTCCGACATTTATCATATTAAAGAAGACGAAAGATTTGTTTTCTGAATTCTTTGGGTATGGGGAGAAAAAGATTCAGTATAAGGGTGTATCATAAGATCTAGTAGAACTATTGAATCTAATTACTCTTAGTCATGGTTCACCATGGGCCACTTTGTAGGCAGTTCACCTTAAGACATAACCAAAATTGAATATTGAAATATTTCTCCAAAGCAACTCCTTATCATACAATAAAGAATGTTCGATATCTCCTTAAAAGAGAGATGAGAAATTTTTGAAGAACAAAACATTTATAGCAGTTCTGTATAGGAGGCATATATTGACTCCAAGAGTAATTTAAAAGAATTACTCCAAATCTTTACCATTGATTTTGTTTTAATCCAATGGCTCGATATTAATTTTAATCAAAATCACGATACACACTATCTTAATTCTTAGGTCCTCTTCCTAATTCTACCATTCTATTGAGGACTGCCCCTTTGACGCGTTCTAAACTGAAATCCACATCCTTGCAGCTGGTTCCTAAATTGACCTCTGCAATTTCTAGTTTCTATTCCCTAATTGCAAATTAACATGTGGAATTATACATAATAGCTTGAAAACATTGTATATTGGCTGACCCAAGTATCCAATTTCTCTTAAACATAACCCATTTGGGTTGGCCTGGTGGTGTTGGCTTGGGACCTTGGAGTGTGCTCCTCTCAAGGTCTCAGTTCGATTCTCCCCAATGCCAATTTCGTCGGGCTAGTTTGGCTTAAAAAAAGAAAAATTCTCTTAAACATGTTTTTAAAGGATCTCTCAATCACGAGTTACTTATTTTGAAACTATTGTCGATGCCTTTAGTTTTCTTTGCGCATGAACCTTTCTTCTTTTATAAATGCATTACCACCACCAATGAAGCAGTACAAAGATGAGACAGTCAGTGATAAGCGAACGGTTTCTCAAATAATTGATTAAGCCAAAGATACAATATGGTAGACTCACGTGGGTATAATTAAATTTTGTATTGGACCATTGGATTAAAACAAAATCAATGGTGGAGATTAGGAGTAACTTCTTAAGTTACTTTTGGAGTCAATATATCCCTCCTCTTATTATATTGGATTAGAAATTTTTATGCTAACTGCTTTACAGTTAGGTATAGAGTTTTCAATTCTGGTAATAGTTTACACACACATGACACATGTATGTGGAACAATTAGAATACCTCCTCATTTAACTTGTTACAAAATTTTCTAATATACATCTCAACAGATTGGGTTTTTGCCATATAAAAAAATAAACCTACATACTACCATGTCAAAGTATTGTCACACTCACAACTCACATTCATATTCCAGAATTGAAAATAATGAACTATATAAAAACATGAAATGTCATATATACAACCAAAGCAAGTAGCTAATGCAATTTATTATTTCAGAGAAAAAACCAAAATGTTATTCCAGTACAAAATGATATACAAGTACAAAAACTGTTGGTGCTACCATTATTGATGTATGTATACAGACATAAATAAGCCTCCTCCCCAACCCAAAAATAAATGTCACTTAATTCTTTTAAAAAAAAAACTATATAGCACAAAACATTTCACATTGAAGGCTAGTCTGGCTAGTCCCTAGTGTTCGGCAAGCGTTGGACACCAATGCTTCAGATTGCAGACGTTCCAGGTGTCCAACATGTGTTAGACACCATTACAACACTGATACATATGGCTACATTTAATGAGTTATATTTTCTCAAAGTATCATCCATATCTATGTATATGCATAAGTGTTGTGTCTGGTGTCCGTGTTGTTGATCCATACAAGAAAAATACACATCAAGGTTGAATAGAATCAGCACTAACCCATTTCCAAAAATGTTTCTTAACAGAAACAGCTTGATGTGCAACTTTCTTATCATCAGAATTGTCATACTCATCCACCTCATAGGTACAAAAATCACCCTCCGGTAAACCCTGCACCGTAGCACTCAAAATATGCAAAACATAACAACCAGGTAAACCAGGATAAGACCCTGAATTCCTCTCCTCCACTCTCATCTCATACGAATTCGGATCAATCGTCACAATATCATAAATCTCCGTTTCCCCGTCAATCACAGACCCAAGCTCTTCCTTAATCCCTCTAACAGCAGCAGATTCCGGATCCTCATTCGGCTTCATCTTCTCCGACAACGGCCTACCCCGTTCCCTCACTTTCCCATCAGACAATTCCTGATGAGATTCCACAAGAATTTTACCGTCTTTACCCACAACCCGAACCGTAACAACCTGAACCGTTCGAACCGGAGGTTCAGAATCATCAAGCGAGGTTTCTCCCTGAGATAGTTCAAGCCAGAGATTGTGAACGTTCTTGGTTCCAGGCTTAACACCCCACGTGGCGAAGGAATCTGAAGGCAAACGAGGTTTAAGCCATTCAGAGAGAGATTGTGGAGATGCGAAATTGCGACGGTTATTTCTGTTAGGGTTTGAGGATGATGATAGTGATGAGGTGGATATGTTGTTGGACATGGCGGGGATTTTAAGGAAACGACGTGGTTTTAGAGGGAAAGAGAGGAAAGGACAGTTGGTTGTTGTGGGGGTGTTGTGGGATCTTGAGGAGGTGAAAAGAAAGCAAACGGAGAGTGCAGTTAGTAAAAGATCTGGTAAGGAAGGGAGATTGAGATTTGTAAGTGGTAGTAACGGTGGGGACATTTCAATTTCAAACGAGGTGGTTTTTTTCTGTGTTTGAGTTGTGGTTTCGAATGTTTTGATGATGGGTTATGTCCATGATTATGGATTGGGAAGGAGAAAATAGATGGTGGGAGAGGTCAAAAGGAATAAGTGTGATGATTTTGATGTGTTTGTTTGGGATGAGGAATTGAGGATGTTAATATTCGGGTTCGGTTTTGATTTGGATTCTTCTTTTCAGCTTCACAGTGTTTTTGTTTTTGTGTGCGACTTCTCTTTCTAAATAACGTGGACTCTCTCTGCTTCATTCACTCATATGCCTCTCTGTGGTTACCAATGGTTGGATGAATGGATCATGCAATCACAAATAATTCCGTTAAACAATATTTATTTTTATTTTTAATTTTTGTATATTTAATCGAAGTTGTAATTAAGTCCTTATAAGTTTATCCCTAAAAAAAAGTCCTTATCTTATAAGTTTAATTTTAAAATTAACTTAAATCTGTTAGATATGTTATGTGATCTGTGACTCGACACAATTCAATTTAAAATAGCATTTAGACTCGAGAGTTTATTAAAGATTGAACACGGAATCCAGCTCAGCTATTTCTTTGTAACTGTAACATATATTTTATTGAGTTGATAGACGAGATCACAAGAGTTGTTAGAGACTTACACACACACATATACACACACACACACACATATATATATATATATAAGTGGAGTAATCAAGTTTGATTTTCGATTATGATGTTGAACCCAACAATTTTGATATTTTAGTCAGATGAATTAGAATTTTTAAACATGTTTTTACCAAGGAAAACAATTACACGTTTCATCTTTTAATTGTTGTCCGATGAAAATAATTGTGCATCATTGAATCACATAAAATAAGAATTCTGAATCAAGAGAAAAAATAATAATGATTCATTCTCTACTACTACTTTTCAAAGTCATAGATGGGAAAGTGGTTTAAGCAAAGTAATTTCTTGAGAACTTTGTTATCACTACTAGGATATATACTGGAAAGGAACATGTGAGCTTAAGTAAGCAGGGGTTTTTGAATATATATGTTTATAAGTTTTGAGTAGTGATATTTGAATAACTATTTTAGACAATTTTTGATGATAACTTCTTTTTCTCTTTTTCATTTGTTAAAAACAATGGAGAGAGAAAAAAGAAGAAAGAATCAGAGAATAATGTGAGTATGAGAGAGAGAAAGTTGTCAAAAAGTTATCGCAAAGTAGTTGTACAAATATCATTTCTCATAAGCTTTTGCCTCTAAAATGGTAAATGCATTGAGCAAACCGATTTATGTGTTTATAAACCATACATCCAATCCTGAAATTGTTGTAAAACATTGATATAAAATTATCTCCAAATAGTAATCAACATATAAAAATGAGCAACAATTAAATATGAAAGAGAACAAACAAGAGAGATATCAAGTAAACTTATATGTGCTTAACATTGTTGTATGACTTGGTCAACGACACAGTTTATCAATATCCTTCACTGACAATTCATATGAAGCTTACACAATAGTAAACCAATATATAACCTGAGCCATGACGAAATCACTGTTCATAAAAATTTATTCGTCTCATAAGCACAAATCTTCCAGGATTCAACATGCTCTTCTTGGATTAAAACCAAGGATGCATGACCAGGGACGGATCCATTTGAAGGTTATGTGGGGCTAAAGCCCCACATTCAACTTTTCTATTTTTTTATATTATAAATAGAGTAATAGTTATTTTGGTCCTTGAATTTGTAATGAGTAGTCACAATAGTTTCTTAATGTATTAAAATTTTAAAATAGTCTTCGATTTTGCACTTTGTTAGTCAAAATAGTCATGAAGTGACAATAAATAAATATATTAAAAGACTAATATGACAATATTAACAAATTATTTTAATGTTAGAAACTATTTTGACTAGCAAAGTGCATAAAAGGACTATTTTAAAAATTTGATACATTGAGGGACTATTATGGGCACTCCTTACACATGTAGGGACCAAAATAATTATTACCCCATATAAATAAAACACAATATATTAAGAATTAGACCAACAAATCAACAACCTTACGCAAAACTTGTAAGATATAAATAATTGCAACACATTTACTATGATTTATAAGTTTTTGAAGTTGGTTTTGCTTTTTTCGTTAGCATGTGCAAGTATTAGCAATTTATATCAAAAGTAAAGCGGAATTTTTGTTTAGAGTGTACACGAGGTTTTAAACTAAAAGGTATGTTGCATGTTTATAGGTGGAAAATTGGCAGTTTAATTATGAGAAAAAATAGGCACTAACTTCTCAAATACAATAGCAGCTCATACTCAAAGTATAATGTGTCTTATTTAATGTTATTTCTGTTACAAAATAAAAACCATGTACCTTAATTACTCTTTAAGATGAAAGACAACCTTAGACTAAATCAAGTTAAAATGATCTGGCTAAAAGAACTAGACCAAGTTAACTATTAGTATTAACCATAAATAAAAATAACAATAATTTTCTACTAACAGTATATTAAAAGACTTGTGAAATATACTTAAAATTTAAGACAAAAGTTGATCCCGCAAAACTTTAAAATGTGTATGACTAGGTGACCATGTCACTAACATACACAATATGTGGAAATGTATATCCACTTGTGCTCAGTTTAAAAAGAGTATTGTTATTCTAAATAGTTAAATATGTTTTTGGTCCCAATAGAACTGGAAATTTTTAAGAAAGGCTTAAATATGTTATTCAAAGAGTATATCCACTTTGCTCAGTTTAATCCTTACTTAATTTTAATAGGTTTTTTAGTCCTTACCAAAAAGAATTACTTCTAATTTTAGTTTCTGTTACAACAATGTTTGTTTAATTATTCTTAAACTCTTAAATTGTTGAACGATTTTTTTGAGACAAGTTTAGAACACTATGAAAGGTTCATTTACTAAAATTTATAATTTTTTAACATGAAACGAATTAAATATGAATTTTTTAAAACGACAAAGGTTAAAGATAAAATTAACAAAATCTGGAAGTAGAAATCAAATTTTGCGATAATTTTTTGCAGAGGAACCTTTAGTAATGTTCTTAACACATCTGTAAAAAATTGTTCAAAAACTCAAGAGTTTAAGCATAAATTAAACAAATTTGAGTTAAGGAGAGACTAATACTGAGTGCAGAAATTTTTTTTAGGGACTAAAATTAAGTAATGACTAAACTTGAAAGACCCCAATTTTATAGGGATCAAAAACATATTTAACCATATTCTAAAATACCAAAACTTTAATCAAATAAACACCAAAAGTAAGTATTTTAGCAATCGGGAAACTTGAGGACCAAGCCCCCACCTCTATCAAAACAAAATCCTTTTATTAAGGATTTAATGGAGTATTATTTAAACGGAATGATTTTGGTCCCCAATCGGTAGCGCCACACATTAAGATCATTTTTTTTCCACACGTCAAAGACCTTCCAGCATCTCAATGCCCCTACTTAGGTCACAAATTTGCGTCACCAAGCTCCGCACACATTAAGATCATTGAACAATAATCACAGACATCTTTATTGCTATAGATTGTTAATGTTAGCGATATTTATTATAAAAAAAATCGTGTTTTATGATTTTGTACATCTTGCGAGATAAATATATGTAACATTATGCGTTAATAAAATATATCAATAACACTTGACCAAAAAAAAAAATCTATCAATAACATAAATCGTACTT
>Ga0315914_1001437_pt1 | contig 35516 bp, 17 predicted proteins | sample MpolenodulesMG_FD_203920 | JGI IMG/M metagenome (GOLD analysis project Ga0315914, IMG submission 203920) | Medicago polymorpha root nodule microbial communities from Los Angeles, California, United States - elongated nodules | ecosystem: Host-associated > Plants > Roots > Nodule | place: USA...
AACAAAAACTCAAGTGCAAACATCAGTAGATCACCATTCATAAAACTTATCATTTATTCCACGAGGTTTGTTATCATTAAAACATTCATCAAAAAGATTTTTGCTTCAACAAGTATGACTCAAATACAATTGTAGATGTGTTGTTTTATATTGAGATGTCGTAGTTGATAGTCTGCTTGCATAATTTCGGATAATGCCAGAAAATGTCTTAAAAAAAGTGTTCTACACGGCGACTCATGGCAGTAATTTTTCTCCGTAGCTTAAATACTTTTGAGCCATTCTTAAATATTGTTCCAACAAGGTCATATCCATCTCAAATGAAATTAATGATTCCATTTGAAGAGATGTAGGCACAATAATGACATTGGTTGGTTCCATCAAATGGAACAAGACGGTAAAAGGATCATCTTTATTTCTCAAAGAAATGGATGGTTTCGTTTATGAGAGAAAAAAACACATTAAAGAGTTTGATGAGTCACAAAATATAGGTCCAGTTAAATATGAAAATCCACTAAATTTTTGAGTGCGTATTTCTATTTCATAAATAGAGCCCACAATTTCCTTAAAAAATAGAGAGGATCTTGAATTCTAATCCATCCACCAATTTTTTTAACCTTTCTTTCTCAATCATAATTCATAAGTGATGTCATCCCTTTTTTGAGAAATGAAAATTATCGTAGCTGATTTTACTCATATCAAATCATTAATTTGAGTGAGTATACAAATTATTTTGTACTAAAAAATAATAATTAATTTGAGAAAATATGATTGAGCTATAATTTATTAATTTTTCACTATATTTCTCGGATGCTTCGTTTGCTCAAAAAACTACATGTTTCTGGCGTCTATCATTTTTCCACTATATTTTGACATACATCCAGAAGTTTTTGGTCAAGAAACATCAGCTTCAAACAAACAATAGTATAAACAAGTGAACGAAGCAGCCACACCTATTACTCTGTATAAATAGGCATAGCATGTATCCAAACGAATTGAAATATACCACCGATCGGATTAGAGACATTTTTCATAAAGTAATAGCATTCTTAGTTCATTCGCATCAACCATGGAAAAATCCTCAACATTCTCCATAACTCTTCTAATTTCTTTGAACCTTACTTTCCTCTCTATAATATCCCTTGCCACTGCCACTAATTACTATAAAAGCCTATCACCAACAATGTTGGGTTTTCAAGAAGAGAAATTCACCCATCTTCACTTTTACTTTCACGACATTGTGTCAGGACCAAAACCAAGCATGGTATTTGTAGCTGAGCCCAATGGCAAGATAAAAAATGCCTTACCATTCGGGACGGTTGTGGCGATGGACGACCCATTGACGGCTGGTCCCGAACGTGATTCGAAACTTGTGGGTAAGGCTCAAGGAATTTACACTTCTATATCACAAGAGGAGATGGGACTAATGATGGTGATGACCATGGCATTCACGGATGGACATTTTAATGGAAGCACACTTAGCATATTGGGTAGGAACATGATCATGAGTGAACCTATTAGAGAAATGGCCATCGTTGGTGGAACTGGGGCTTTTCGTTTTGTACGTGGGTATGCTCAGGCTAAGTTTTATTCCGTTGATTACACTAAAGGAGATGCCATTGTGGAATATGACATATTTGTGTTCCATTATTAGTTAGGTGTTTTACCAAGAGTTTATTTTTTGATTTGTTATTTCTTAAAGGGAAATGCTCAATCTCGCGAAACATATTATCGCGAGAGCATCACGAACCATGTGGTAAGGCAACTTGCATGTTTCATTTCTATTTTCCTATGACACATGTTGTACTGAAACGACAATACATGTTGTTTTATCTCTGTTTTCTTCTGCCACCACTTCTTCACCTGTTATAGTTCAAGCACATGTTGTATATCTTACTGAGAAGAAACTTGGTGTGTATGAGAAGTGGAAAGTATATATATCAACATCTAAGAGTAATACTAAATGGTTCATCAAACAAGGGCCTCAATTCCAATACTAGTAGTGGTTCTATTATTAAGAATACTTTTGATAAATAAACAAAAACAAGATTTCGTGAAAATTTCGCTTGAAATGCAGTTGCTATATATAGCACTGCTCTTTCTTAAATTGTTATTATGCTCCTGTTACACTCTCACCTAAAGTGAAAGCAAATAGGTCAAATAAAGAACTTTGCTATATCTAGGGAAGAAAATTATAGCGAAAGGATCACGAAAGAGAATTTACCTAATCACAGATCTAAGTTTAGCGGTATTTACGACTTGTTAGTGGAAATTATGTTTTCCCTTTGATCATTCATTGTTTGTCTTATATGATCTTTAGGCATTGAAACTCTTATGTTCTACATCAGCTTCTTCAAATAAAAACATTGATCTTTAGATGTGCAATGAATCCTCTTAATTATTTCTTCTTCTCATGTTTCCTTATATTTCAAGATCTCCACCATTAAAAAACTCAAGATGTGTTAAGTTGTTGTTCAATACCGAGTCAATGTCTAATCTTTGCCTGGATTCAAGTACCCTTTAAAGCTTATAAGTAGGTATATCATAACATGAAATCACCCTAAATATCATTGGATTAAGACCCCACAATAAGATTTGGATCGTTCAGGACAATAAAATGACGGCCTCTTCTACTATGCTTACATGTGTCCATCAAGAACAACTGTTCAGGTAACAATTCAAGGGAAAAACCCTAAACCTCCCATGTCACCCTAAAACCCTAAACCCACTAACTAATGACATTGGTCCAAGTACACTCACTTTTGCACACTAAATACCTATATACCCCACATCGCGTACTACCTTCATTTTCGGAGTATATACAAATATACCAACCACTCCTCCGGAGAAGAAGGTTGCTGGTGACGAAGATCCAGCCTTCAAAGGCCATTCACTACCACCAACTAGAGATCTCCAGATTCGACAGAATCAATTGTTATCTCGTTCTTCTTCTAGTTTGAGAGAACCATTAAAAATATATATTTATGTAAGATAGCTAAATAAAAAATTTGTTGTCCTTTTTGTTTACTAATGGAAAATGTTCACCTTTGAATCATTTTTGGGTGGTTCATATTAGACACATCTATAGTTTGTTGGTCTTTTCTAAGCAAGTTGACTACATGTGATAATAGTCTTAATGAGTTTAAATTTGATTTTAGTTCTTGCAATTATAGAATATTTGGTTTTATTCGTTGTAATTTTTTTTGTTTAGATTCAATCTATGCAAAAAAAAATTAAAAAAAATTAAAAAATTGTTGTTTTCAATCCTTGACATACTCAATAAAATTACGTCATGACTCAATAAACTAACGTCATAACTTATGTATTAAATTTGCAGAAAATGAATGCAAACAAATACACTTCCAGGCATTAAACCAATAATTTTTTTTGAAGAAAAGGCATTAAACCAATATATATATATATATATATACATATATAGGGACTAATAGGCGTGGCCCTGAGCATGAGCGGGAGACGGCTGTCAATGACACTATTTATTTATGGATACCAAAATTATTATTTTTACATAACAATTAGTAGTATATACGCATATTTTCTTAATTTATTTTCATTAATTCTATTGATTTTTTGTAAAGAACCTTAATATTGAATGAATCTTTAACGACAAAAATATAAAAAGAAAGATATTTGAAATACTTAAAAAGGTATTTGCTCGTGACATAGAAAATTTTTAGAATTGGCCTTGGAGACTAAAATTATATTTAACCATAATAATCTAATTAATGTAATACACTAATACCCCACTCTTCTATTCTAATGGAGGAATAGTCTAATACTCAAATTTTCTTTAAAATAAAATAAAAAAATAGTCTAATACTCAAATTTGTTTCCTCTTTTAGTTTTGTACGTGTCCAATGTACGGCCACAATCGTATCAATAGTAGCAGCCTCCAATCAACGGCTTTGCACTAATATCAAATTTCCAGTCAAGTCCTACACACCCCATCACACTAGAAGCTAGCTAAGTCTTCTTCTCTGTTGAATAAAATAATAGTCCTCTCCCGTTTATAAAATTTCCACCATTTGAATTTGAATGACGGAAAAAAAATCTTTATACGCCTTTTAAACATCATTTCACACCATGGAGAAATATGAGCCACCCCATATCTATAGGTGCAAATGATGCCACACTTAGAAAATTTATTTACGTTTGGCTCATAAAAATGTTTGGCATTTGGTTCACTTATTTCTTTTTTTTTGGAGGGTTTGAAACTCACTTATTCAATTAAACGTATTTGTCTCTGTGAGCATAACTCAGTTGGTAAGGACAATACATAATATATGCAAGGTCCGGGGTTCGAATCCCAGACACAAAAAAAAATGAATTTAGCGAAAAATATGAACTTGGTTTATTAATGTATAATCAAATATAGACTTGATTCAATTTATTTTTCTCATACTTTATGTACTTGTGTGAAAATGTCTTGTAAAAATGTCGCAACAAATTATCTTGTAAAAAAAAATAAAATAAATAAGTATATTCAGAAGTTCTAAACTATTGAATTTTTAAATATATCATCGTAAATTGCAAAAATCAATCATCGTAAACATAATATTTATAGAACTGAAAGACATAACTTAAAAGACATGACATTGTTATGCATGATTGTTAAACTTTCAATAACCACTAGGGTTAGAAAGACCAAAGTGATCGTTTCCCATAAAAAAAAAATCATTAATCTGTTTGAATATGATTGAGCTATATTTTTTTTTCCACTATATTTCTCGGATGATTCGTTTGGAAAAAAACACTTAACAACTCTGGCGTCTATCTTTTTTCTACCATATATTTAAAAGTTTTTTGTTAACAAACTTCAGCATGAGACAAATCAATATATAAACAAATGAACAAAGCAGACATACCTATTATAAATAGGCATGCATACAACGAATTGAAATAAGCAATAAGCATTCTTAGTTCATTATTCTCAACAACAATAACAACAACAACCAAAAAAAACATTCTTAGTTCATTCGCATCAACCATGGCAAAATCTTCACAATCCTCCATAACTCTTCTAATTTCTTTGAACCTTACTTTCCTCTCTATAATATCCATTGTCACTGCCACTAATTACTATAAAAGCCTATCACCAACAATGTTGGGTTTTCAAGAAGAGAAATTCACCCATCTTCACTTTTACTTTCACGACATTGTGTCAGGACCAAAACCTAGCATGGTATTTGTAGCTGAGCCCAACGGTAAGGTAAAAAATGCGTTGCCATTCGGGACAGTTGTGGCGATGGATGATCCATTGACGGCGGGTCCTGAACGTGATTCGAAACTTGTGGGTAAGGCTCAAGGAATTTACACTTCTATATCACAAGAGGAGATGGGACTAATGATGGTGATGACCATGGCATTCACGGATGGACATTTTAATGGAAGCACACTTAGCATATTGGGTAGGAACATGATCATGAGTGAACCTATTAGAGAAATGGCCATAGTTGGTGGAACTGGAGCTTTTCGTTTTGTACGTGGGTATGCTCAAGCTAAATTTTATTCCGTTGATTATACTACAGGAGATGCCATCGTAGAATATGATGTATTCGTGTTCCATTACTAGTTAAGTGTTTTACTAAGAGTTTATTTTTTGATTTTGTTATTTGGCAAATATAGGTGAAATAAACAAATGTAATACCAGATTCGTTTATAATAAATATTAAGGCAAATTCTATGGTACACTCATTCTTTAAATTAATAATTAAATGAGTTGTTTTTTTGAAGAAAAATATATTTTTTAATCATTTATAATTATAATAACTAAATCTTATTCATCAAAAGTGTCAACGAAATAAAATTAATAAATGAGTTGTTTTTTTGAAGAAAAATATATTTTTTAATCACGTATAATTATAATAACTAAATCTTATTCATCAAAAGTGTCAACGAAATAAAATTAATTGTTTTTAAATTTTTATCACTCATAATTGAGAACATTGATTATTTTTTACGATAATATGTAAAAAAAATTACAATAATTTTTATAAACAATGAAATGATGTTTTTTCTTATAAAATGATGTTCTATAAAATATAAATATTGACAAATAGCTATTTATTACACAAAAAATGATCGTTTATTTATAAAATTATGAAGAAAGAGTACCGGTACACTCACAAAGTACACCTCACTTTGTGAATGTATCGTAGAAGTTCCCAAATATTAAATTGAATATAGTTTTTTCGGTTTTAATTCAACGAAAAAAATGGAGGAAAATTTAAACCAACACCCCATGTATCCTCAACCTCCCCATGAATTCCGTTAAAACTGTTTGACCATCCAAGACTGGTGGCGTTTAGCATGGGAAAGTTGGGTTCTTAACCATTGATATGTTATTATTTAAATTAAATGGTTGAGATCTATTACTGGCTACCTAAAAGCAACTTTTTGGTCTTAAAGGCATTAAAAAAAAAATACCCCACAAAATTGTTTACAATTAATTTATTAATATTTTTTCAAAGAGGAAGATGGAGAATGGTGTTGAAAAATTTCAGACATGATGCGATCTGGAAAGTAAAGTTTGCCAAAGCCAAGGTGCATATGGGTTGTTGACAGGTTCTGAAGGTGAGATTAGGGAGTGCTGCAACGTTGTTAATCAATTAATTAATTGCAGCAGCTTCTTGATCTTCCGAAAATTTGCTCATAGATGCAAAAACAGTTTTCTTTTTTCATCAATTCTTTGATATTGTTATTGCTTTTTCGGATCCTATCAATCAGTGATAGTCAAATGAAACAAAAAGAGATGGGTGTTAGTTTTAGAGCAAAAAGATTACAAAAGAGGAATGTGGGGCTGTCATGATAATAATCCATCATTGTTATACAAAGAGATTGAGTTAAACTTGAGTTATGAGAAGAATGATGAAATGGGTCGTTTGCCTGCAGCATTCATGATGGATGATAGAAAATAGTAGTATTCTTTGTGTTGATGGGGATAGGGTACAAGAGTAAAGAGATAAGCGTGTGAATCAGTTTTTTTTATACCATCAAGGAGATGAAATAGTAAAAAACATAAAACTGAACAAAATAAGTAATAAGATTTTTTATTTATTTTTAACTAGCAGGTTGAAACCTCCACCTGTCATTAATGGTCCCACTTTCCCATGGTGGGAAAAAAGAGTCAGTTCCCAGGCCAAACGTCACCTATTAAGTGTACCTAAATTAAGTGTCCAAATGAAGAAGAGACAATATATTATGTTCAATTCCAAACAGAGAGACAACAGATTCCTTGCCACATATATTATGGGATCTCAAATGCATAACAAATAACCTTATCCTAAATAGAGTACCTAAATATGAATCAGAATTTCAATTGTCTTTTTTCTTTTTTTGGAGGGAATTAAAATTGCACATCAAAAAATCATGTACAGTATATACCTACCTCAATCATTTGGTTGGTGATAGCCCAGTAAATGATAAAACCAGTGGTATGAGCACCAAAAAGAACCATAGATAAATGTCCAAGCCAGATATGATACTTGATGCTTGACTCAGATGTGAGTCCAACAAGAGGCAGAATAGAAGACATTCTTGTGACCGGAAAGAACAAAAATGCCAAACATATGTTTCCTATGTAAGCAAGTCTCAAAGATACACTCCTCAACTTTGCTTCCCATCTAATACCAAGACCAATAATCAACACACCAAATTATACAATAATCTTTATTTCATTAGTTTAATGTATTATTGTTAACAAAACAAATTTAATTTAATATAATGTACAAAGAAAAGTTTAGATTATTTACATTTTCTCATCTTGTTTGTGCATGCGGAGGTGATCGAAACCGGTATGTAAGTAATTGGAAAGGGACCATATTAAGAGTGCAGCAAACATGAGTACAAAAATAAGCTCCATAGCTGAAACAATTCCAATTGGAGACATAACCAGGAATGGGCGTCTCAGGAAGCCTAAACATCTTTTTAGAGCGCCACTGCTGGAACCAAAACATATATATCTATGACTTCTAAAGGGAAACAAATAATACTCCATGTCTAGATAATTATTTAAAGATTCAAGTAATAAAGGCTAGCTAGGATAGCATAATTTAGAATTAACTAACCTTCTGGAAGGCAACTTTTCTGTTATTTTTTCTTGATGAAAATGGAGATAAATACAACTCAGAGCTCCAATGAACATCATAGGGAATGTGAAAAACAGGAGATTTATCCCTAAAAAAGTTAAGAACTGATTTAATAATAATCTTAAAAATTTAGATTGAATAATTTGATATAATTATAAAATAAAAACGAAATACACAAACACGTAATTACCTTGCCCTCTGAAGTATGTAGAATTGAACTTGTTTTGTAGCATGGGAGCCCAGATCTTTTTGTAGATCTTAGTAGGCAACAAGATCCAAACAGATAGCCACCCAAGAAACATCACAAGAAAAATGATTCTTAGGAATATTATTGTGTGTCTCTTCATCATCATAATGCACATTTGTGTGTAGAGAGTCTCAATTTCAGTTCACTACATAATCTGCAATCTGTAGAATATGAAAGGTGTATATATAGATAAGTCAAGACACCACTATGGCTATATATGGTGACTGCTAAGGCTAATAACAGTTACAGATATTACTATTATTATTGGTACGTCTCACGTCTAACTACTTGGTATACTTGGCCTCACAGCTAACAGGATACACAGCGGCTTCTCACTAACATAGCACATGAATTATCAAGGCACAAACCCCATAAAATATGCTCACAGCCAAACCATAGGCCGTAGCAACAGGGGACCTATCTGTATAATTCATTTTCGGATAAATCAACAATGCCAACGTTCAAGAAAAGAAAGAAAAATCAGAATTGTGATCCTAAGCAATAATGGAATATAAGATATGTGGAGGTAGTGAAAAGAGTGAAGACTTCTGTTGGTTACTATGAAGTCAAAATAGCAAACCCCACTTGCTTTCACAAAAGAAAAGAAAACGAAATGTGTGAGAGTTGTCTTCTAAAACCAAAAGCACTAGCTATATATAATACTGCCAAAAGATTTGCTACACCCTATCCAATGTGGTGCACGTTTCTAACTAACTTCCTGTGCCTAATATGTAGTGGAGCAAAACCCAGTCAAAGTAAAGACTAATATATTTATCTTCTAAAATAAATATAACATGATTTTCACTTCAAACTTGTCTAAAGCTAGAAATAGGAACCGATCTTAGAGTACATCTGTTTGCATATAAATAACATGGGTTTTTTACATCTGTTTGAAGATTATTAGGCCAAATCCAATACCGAGAAAAGTGGCAATGACAATTCCAAATATATCAGCAACAATGGCACAATTTTAAGTCAAAAAAACCTGTCATGCACAATTAACATTTGTGAGACGATTTGAGAGAGAGTGTAAAAACAGCTTCCGACATCTCTATAAGTTGCTTTAAAGTTTTAACTTACTTTCTTAAGCTCTCCGTGATAGCTTATGAAAACGACTAATTATAGCTTATATGAAAATAGTTTGACTTTATTTTATTTTTCTTATAGAAATAGCTTATAGATAAGCACTTATATGATAAATGTTTATGCTATATAAGTGCCTAATTAAGCTGTTTGTCCAAACAAGGCCTTACTTATAGAAATTTTGTATTTATTTGATCTTACTTTGATTCACAAAATGGCACTAGGCTATTAACCATCGCCAACACACACATATACAACGAAGTGGAGGGGATACATAATTCTAGTTGGATATGATTCCACTATTAATCTGTGAATCAATCTTTATAATTATAGCAGATCAAAAAATCAGTTTGGCTTTCAGAACCTTTGTCCGAAACTAGAAATGGAATCGATAGTACATAGATTGTTAGGATATAAAGAACATGGGATATTTACATGTATTTCAAGACTTTTACACCAAATCCAATTCCAAGAAAAGTAGCAATGGCAATTCCAAATATACCAGCAAGAATACCAGGCAAAATGAGGGATTTCCACCCTTTTGCTGTTGCCATTCCACATGCTGTTGTTGGGCCTCCAACATTAGCATTTGATGCTATGAGTAATAACTTCAAGTCAAAGCGAAAAAGTCTTCCCAGTCCAAGTATCAAAGCAAGATGAATTGTTATCTGAACAAAAGAAAATAGAAAAATACTTGGTGCTGTGTCCATCACACTCCTTATGCTCCCACTTGCACCTATCACCCCAAAGAATACCTATTCCTCACAGCAAGTGACATAAACCATTAACTAGTCAGTTTATGAGATATTGAAATTGCATATTGATACTGTTATTACTGTCATTATGTTTTTAGGAACTACCCAATAACATACTTTCTTTGACAGTCTAAGTGTATGTTTGGGTTGAAGGTGAATTGAACATAATCACGGGGGACCACCATGATTTTGACAAAAACTACACTTTGGAGTTTCAGCAAAATGACGGTGCCACCGTAATTTCACCAAACTAACCGGCAATCCAAACATATTAAGTGAAAAAACCTGTCCACGATGAATAACAACCAACCTGTATGAGAATCACGGCCATAGCTTCACCAGAGGGTGCAAGAGAAGCAAATGGTTTGGGAAATACAGTTGCAAATATTACAGCAATTGCTGTTACCAATGGCAGATTACCCCCTTGAATTCCAAAATACCCTGTAAGAATATTGGCAACCTTGCACATGGCAAAGGACACAGCAAGTGAAGTAGCCATTTGTAGCACTGGAAGTTTATCACCAGACCCAGACATTGTAGTCATTGTATCATCTAACAACAACAACAAAATCAGAGTCAGGTGAACTCTGTGATGCACAGAGGCACATAATCTAGCAACATATAAATATTTCAAGGAAATAACTAAATCATTATAATAGCAAGTTAACTTCAAGTGACAGGAAAATATAAAATAAATAATCATAAGTGATATTGTAATAGAATTTGAGCTACCATTTACTGAAGCTGAGGACTCCGGAGGTATTTTAGAGGCCAATAGAAACAATGTTGAAAAATACACTGCACAAATAACATTATCTGCAGCTAAGCCAGCAGCTAAAATTGAGGGTGGAACATCAAGAGCATCAGATATGGCAACATAATTGACAGCTGCACAATAAGGAAAAACAGTAATATATAAGGTAAGGTTGAAGATATAAATGTTTCCGGCAATATTGATGAGCATGCTAAAAATTAAAATAAGAGTTACCTCCACCAATATGTCTACCCATGAGAGCAGCTGCTATCTTCCAACTATCCTGACCAAGTGATCGCATTGGAACAAGTAGATATGCTACTACTGTCCCAACTGTAGTTGCAACTGTTATGATAATTTAGGTTAAAAAATCAGGTTCAATGGGTCACTAGAATCTGAAAAACAAAGACAATGAACAATAACGTTCAGACAGATTGCTTTCTAAAATAACATTTTTAATGAGATTAGTTCATATGAGATGATAAAAGGATAGAGTAAAGTAGCAACATAAAGAAAATGTCTTTATTTGATAAATAAATTTTGTGATCCTTCCATAAAAAATACCTGAAGTTGCCTTGTGTGATGCTGAGTGACTTTTAATTTTCTTTTTAAGATTCTATTGTTACATACTGATAATATTTTTACAAGGATCATTTGAACATAAATAACCTAACAATTTATTCTGATACCTTTAGAAAAATATACAATTTATAACTGCTGATGTGGCTGAAAGAGAGGGAAAAAAGGCCAAAATGTATCCCATCCGCGTATACATACCAAATAATATTGAGTCAACTACTAAATTGGCCCTTCACGGTCTCAAATTAGTCCCTGAAAATACAACAATTCAGAAAAACTCTTCCAGTCTATAAAGCGTTGTCAAGTTAGTCCCTCAGTTAAACTTTGTGAACTGAAGTCGTCCCAGCTGCTTACGTGGGCGTTAAACACTCAGTTTGACTATATGTGTATGTGTTGACTGAGCTGCTATGTCATATGTCTAATCCCAATGACTAAAATAAAAATCTCTTCTTTCAATAGTAAAATTAAAGTCATTTCCTTCCAATGGCCGGGAGAAACTCTCATTTCAGTTTCTGAGATTGAGAATAACATGACAGCACAATCAACACGTCCATGTGGAGTCCTTATTGCATTTAATGACCACATTAGAGGTTGGTCAGGACGATGTAAACTCACAAAATTTACAAACAAATTAACTTATTTTTGTATTCTCAAAGATTAATTTGAGACTACCTAATATATAATGGGTCTGTTCGGATTAACTTATTTGAGTTTATCTATTGACATAAGTTTTGTGAGACTGTTTGGTCGAATTTATGAAAACAACTTATGACAATTTTCATTAGCTTTTTTCAACTTATTTTCATAAGTTCTCCAATATAGCTTAAAAACAACATACAAAAGCAATTTAATGTTATTTTATCGTGTGCTTGTGAAGAGAAAAGGAGAGAAGTGAGTTACCAGAACCAAGCAAGAAAGGCAATAGTAGTATGCCAGTGGAACTGATAACACGGCGAAGATCAGCCCTAAAGAGAAGCAAGGGAATAGCGAGAGGAAGAAGAAACTTCAAAACCAAGTCATAAGCAGGAGCATTAACAGAAAGAATCCCCAAATTACTGGCAGCAAGACACACCAAAATACTCACAATAGCTCCGCTCACTGTTTTCCCAATCTCCGTCTTCTCCGACCAGATTCCGAAAGCCGCAGCTGCGAATAGAGCCGTCCAGTTTCCCCATTGGTCGTTTGGAGAAATCAGAGGGAAATTCACGTTCAATTTCCCTCCGAATGCTTCTGTAATAACCAAACTACGTTTAATTCCGAAATTATGGCTTTTGAATTTAGTTAATGTTGAAGAAAATGATGATCGGGAATTGAATTTAGGTTTCGGAAGTAACGGTTTTACGCGGGAAAATGAATGTGAAGAAGAAGAAGATCTCAGTGTTAAAATGCAAGAAGCCATTAATCACGTCTAAGCTTTCAGATTAGTTATTTTTCTTTTCTTTTAAAACCGTGTTCATTTTTTTGTCGCTACTCAATTTTGTATTTATCTGTAAAATTGTGACAATCTAATTATTTAAACGATTAATTAATTAATGCTTCTAGTGCTTATGGATCTGAATTATTATTATTTTTGACAATCTTATGGATCTGAATCTGATCAATGATTTTCTCTAATGTTTGTTGCTTTGTATATTTTAGTAGTCTTTGCTCTTTAGCATCAAGTAAACTTGACTATTTTGCTACTCTTTGTCAAGCTCTATAAGATTTGATTAAGCTTTAAGATTAAACTTTAAACTACCTTTAAAAATTGAATTTGTTGAGAAATCAACGTCTAGATTCTATAGTCTACCACATAAAATCTGGAAATAAACATTAAAAAAGTCAGCACGTGAATTCCATATAGTTTTACGTTCACATGAGAAACAATTAAAGGGCAAAAATAAATACTAAGTTTGTTACGAATGGTTCGGTAGTAGTCTATGTCAAGTAACAAACATTACATATATACAACAACAAAATGGTCCATACATAAACTTCCAACTATAGCCTTGGTATTGACATATTGAAAAATAGTCCAATTATAGCATGGACCGCCATGATATACTATATTGTTTTGGTCGTACTATGTTCCATTGAGTAAAAGTCTAGTTAGCTGAATTCGTGACCAAACAAAGCAAGACCAACTGAAGTTTATTAAGTCGGATCTTTCTCAATTTGAGAAGGTCGTGGGAATGTCAAAATTGGTCAAAATCATTCACAACGGATAATTGAGCCACAAGAGTCCATCCCTTGTTTTCGAACAACTCAACAACAAACACGGTTAGAATCTAGGAAGTATGATCAGATAAAATATGTGTGTGGATGTATTGCCAAAAAGAGTTATATAACGTGGATGAGTAACTCATGACATGGAGCGTCACATAACGTATACAAGACAACAATCACATTTCACACACATTAGTTTAAAAGAGTAACAACAGTCATATATCACTATCTTTGTTGGCCACATTCATGGCTAATGGAATATTAGGTCATGTAGTTTTGTTTATAAATACCACTAATAAATTTCATTTTAGACACAATCAATCAAATAAGTTTTTTACTCGCAATTTAGCTATGTTTTTATGCTTCTAGCTTTTACTTATGTTTTTCTAAGATAGCATGGTCGTTTGTAGTAGGAATTATTGTTGAGAGTTATTAATCATTATAAATGTATGTATGTGTTTATAAAGCATATAATTCGAGGGTCAGAAAGAGGGATCATATAGTTTCTACCACACACAAAAAGAGAGGGATCATGTAAATTATGGAGCCATTGGGGGACTACGCAAATGCCATGTGGCAACAATACTAAAAATTCCACCAAGCACTAAGCAGAATTAGAGAATATAATATAATATACTATAGTGCAAAAAATACCCAAAGAATAAATTAATCAGGCACTGCCTTATGTGAAGCTGGCATGCACCAGATACATACGCCTTTCTAACTGTAATTCAATAATGAGAATTAATAACAGTATCCTACTATTTCCTCAGATAAGGATTGAGCGACACGTACACTATATATGCTTGCCAATTGGTGGCTTTAGTTATAAAGGTCCATGACCTTATCTCAGCTCAGGAAATTGATGCCAACATCAACCTCTGAGTGTGATCTGTAAACTACCATCAGAGTGGGATGTTTGGTTGGCAAATACTTTGATATATATTACTTATGCAATTTTTTCAACAAATTTTCATGTATAATAATAATAAGACACGAGCAATGAAACATTGACATAGACACGAACGTTAAAATAACAATGACGATGCTATATCATTGTCAGACACTAATCTGTGTCATATACCAACATATGTCGGATACTAAACATATGTTTAATTTAAAGTGTTAGTCCCACATAGTATAAGACAGCATACATGCAAAAAAGAGCTTTCTAAGGGAGAAAAGAAAAAAAAACTAATGTCTGGTCTCATTTCCTTTTTTGGCCCATCTAATATTAAAATTATAATTCTTCTCCAAGAAGAGAGTGATTTACCTAAAGTCGTTTTACTTTCTTTCATATTCATAGTTCTCCTACCATTTATTTATGTCATAGAGTCATAGCATAGTAAAGCAAACTATTGTTGGATAGTGTGAAATGTCCAAAAATGATGACTTTTTTCAAAACAAAAATTACCAACAAAAGCAAATTGAAAAAACATGAGTAGTAGTACTAGTACCTTTGACTTCTGTAACCAAATCCATTTATGTACTATATTTTTTATTTATATCTTCTTCTAAAATCTAGTCACTGTCTCTCTTGTCCTTTTTTGGTGCAGTTTTGTTCACTCTTCTCTTAAGTATCCTCTCACACTTCTCATGAGTCACATGAGTTTTCCTCACAAATTTCAACAACTCAAAAGACCAAACCCTTGTTTCATGGAGACACAAAACCTTATCCTTTTCATCCTTCTCTTCTTTCTACCTTGTTCATTTTCCTTTGTTCCTATAGACAACTACTTAATTAACTGTGGATCACACAACAATGCTTCTCTCTTCAATAGAGTCTTCATGAGTGATTCAACCAAACCAGGCTCAAATTTTCTCTCTTCTGATGATTCCATTTCTCTCACAAACAAAAACCCATCTCAAAATTTACAAACTTTGTATCACACAGCCAGAGTTTTCATTACCACTGGGCTATACAGGTTCAACATGAAGAAAAATGGTACCCATTTGATTCGTTTTCATTTCTTTCCATTTAAAGATCAAAGTTTTGACTTGAAATCTGCAAAATTTAGTGTCTTGGTTAATGGAATTTCAATTCTGAGTGAATTTAAGCCACCTAATGATGTGATGATTAAAGAGTTTATTTTGAAGATTGAATCAAATTTGCTTGAAATTTTGTTTAGACCCTTTAAATCAGGTTTTGGATATGTAAATGCTGTGGAAGTGTTTACTGCTCCTGAAGATTTTGTTATAGATTATGGAACAAGGTTGGTTGGTCCTTCTGGTGTGGAAGAGTATAGAAATCTTTCATCTCAGGTTTTGGAAACTGTTCATAGGATTAATGTAGGAGGTATGAAAATAACTCCTTTTAATGATACCCTTTGGAGGACTTGGATTCCTGATGAGGATTATTTGGTTTTTAAGGAAGCAGCTAAACATGCAGTAAGCACTCATACACCTGATTACCAGAAAGGAGGTGCTACTCCAGAGATCGCGCCTGAAAATGTTTACATGACTGCTCAACAGATGAATAGCGAAAACTCAAGTTTAGCTTCAAGGTTTAACATAACATGGAATTTTCCTGTGGCTCGTGATGGCGTTTCACATTTGATTAGGTTGCATTTCTGTGATATTGTTAGTACTTCTCTCAATTTGCTTTACTTTGATGTATATATCAATGGTTACATTGCATATAAAGATCTTGATTTGTCAGCACTTACATTCCACACTCTTGCATCACCGGTCTATGTGGATTTTGTTGCTAATTCGGACGATTCAAGTGTTATTCAAATAAGTGTTGGTCCTTCTGACCTGAGTAGTTCTATTAGGATTAATGCCATATTGAATGGTGCAGAGATAATGAAGATGGTCAACGATGTCGATAATACTAATATTGTTCACAGGAGGAAGCATTTATGGGAGTTGATAGGTTCAATTGCTGGAGGAATTGTCATCGCATTTTTTGTTGTGACTATTTTTCTACTTGCTACCAGATGCAGGAAGAGAAAATCAAAAGAAAGTACAGTGGAAAGTGTTGGATGGACGCCTTTGCGTATGTTTGGAGGGAGTTCCCTTAGTAGAACATCTGAACATGGTTCTTATGGATATCTTGGAATGAAGATCCCTTTTGCTGAAATACAATCAGCAACAAACAATTTTGATAGAAATTTGATTATAGGCTCTGGTGGATTTGGTATGGTCTACAAAGGAGTACTCAGAGACAATGTAAAAGTTGCTGTCAAGAGAGGTATGCCAGGTTCAAGACAAGGCCTTCCAGAATTCCACACTGAAATAACAATTTTATCAAAAATTCGCCATCGACATCTTGTTTCACTAGTTGGTTTCTGTGAAGAAAATTCAGAAATGATACTTGTTTATGAGTATGTAGAAAAGGGTCCATTGAAAAAGCATTTATATGGTTCGTCGCGACAATCCCCTCTCTCTTGGAAGCAGCGGCTTGAGATATGCATTGGTTCAGCTAGAGGTCTGCACTATCTTCACACCGGTTTTGCTCAAGGAATCATCCACCGCGACATTAAATCGACCAACATATTGATCGATGAAGATAATGTAGCCAAGGTTGCTGATTTCGGTCTATCGAGATCAGGGCCGAGCCTCGATGAAACACATGTGAGTACCGGTGTGAAAGGTAGTTTTGGTTATCTTGATCCCGAGTATTACCGAAGGCAACAGCTTACGGATAAATCAGATGTGTATTCATTCGGTGTTGTGCTTTTTGAGGTTCTTTGTGGCAGACCTGCTGTGGATCCACAACTGACGAGGGAACAGGTGAATTTAGCTGAATGGGCGATTGAGTGGCTGCAGAAGGGAATGCTAGATCATATTGTTGACCCTCATCTTGTTGGAGATATTAAACCAAGGTCATTGAAGAAATTTGGTGAAACAGCAGAAAAATGTTTGGCAGAATATGGTGTTGATAGACCAACTATGGGTGATGTCTTGTGGAATTTGGAATATGCACTTCAGCTCCAAGAAAGTAATAGCAGTGCTAGTGAAGTAGTTAATGAAACAAGAACAATTGTTCCTGAAAATTCTACCAGTAGAATAGAGAGAAGTTATGATAATGATTATTCGGACATAAGTACTAGCCGAGTGTTTTCACAGCTAATGAATAATGATGGCAGATGAATCCTGACTGAAGTAATTGTTGGCCACGCTTTATTTATCTTACGGTCGATATTCGGATTACCAAGTCCCTTTCCCTTGAAACCAGAGATGAAGGAAGATAGAGAAAGGTGCATACTGCAAATATAACCAGTTCTTTCTGATGTAATAAAAAGTCATTGATTATAAGGTATAACACCATTGCTAGGCTTTGATTTTTTTCCATATATATTTTTAAATACATGTAATTCATCTTTTCTTCTAACATTTACTGACAAAAGGCTGCTTTAGGCTCCTTATACAACATAAGTTCACTGAGAGTTTCTTACAAATGTTTGAATATCATTGTTGTTTGGCATTGGAGAGATGCTTCAAATTTGTTGTAGTATGATATATTCATGTTATGCAATCACTATTATTAATTCTAGAGCTGATTCAGTCATAGACTCATAGTTGTGTTCAGCTGTAGGTTTCTTTAAGGTCTGTTTGTATGATAAAATTGGAATTAATATTTCAGCAAAAATGTCTGATTTCAATTCCAATCCTTAGTGTTCCACTTGCTGAACTAGTGCTCATTGTTTAATACTTTAATACTCTAATTGAAATTGCATGTGACAAAGTACATAACAAGTGGTAAAAAAAAATGTAAATAAGGTAAGAATAAGATAATAAATTTATAATTAAAAGCTCAATGATAAGATTTGAACTGTAGGGAATATCATGTAATCACTGACCATTACAGTATAAAACATGTGGTCAAGTAGGACCGGATGAAGAAAATGGAGATGCCTTTTGCCGCCATAGATGATATGAATTTATTGGGATCCAACCAAAAAGAAGGTGCGTGCAAATATAAAACATGTGTGGGACAAATGGAATAAGTCAATTAGGCGTGTAGTTTCCACTCAAAATTGCACTTTTTAGGGAGAAGTTGTTTTCAACTTTTTCTCCTTCTCACCAATGTTTTAAAAACTAAATCATATATCGAACTTGTGAGACCGAAACATCTAAATCATGGTTCAACTGTTTTAAATCACTTGAATTAAGATGACATTGTGATCGAACCATTCAAATAACCGAGTTGTAGATAGTACTGAATCACAGTGATTGAACTATCCAGTTCGGTGCGGTTTTTAAAACATTGCTTGTGAGTATTGACATACTTCTCCATATATATTTCACCAAACACTCAAATTAAATATTGTGACTTGGGTCCATAGATTTGGACTTTACAGCTAACAGACAACAGCAATTGTTTGTTTCTTTATTAAAATAGAAATTCTCATGGTATTGTAAAATCCCTCACCTACACCAAATAATGGTAGTAAAAAGACATTTAATTAATCAAATGAAGTTAAAGGGTCTGTGCATGAAATTGCAGTGACACTAAGAGTATATTTTGATAAGTGGTATGTAATGAAATAAAGTGTAACGAAATGAAGCTGAGTGGAGTGAAAGAGAACATAGGTCTTATTCCATAATTTGAATATTTGATGATGGAATTGAACAAAATTTAGATAGATATTAAGATATACCATGGAATTGATCTCATCATTTTCCATTATAAACCACCAATTTTTAAAATATCCAAACAATATAATATTATATTATTTCACTATCATTTTCTGTTATGTCACTATGAGAAAAAGTGCATTTTGCAGTATTCTGAAACATTCTATTATGGTATTAGTATTTCTATAAGTTGGCAGTTAGTTAGTAATTCTGTTATAACAGCTACCAATATGTTAGTTAGTTAGTTAGTTACACTAGTCATAGTGTTTAATTGCTCTCTCTCTATAAATCAATATTAGTAATGTATTATACACTGTTTCAATCAATTGCATATTCATAAAAAGTTTTTTTCTTTCAATTTTGTCTCAAAATATCTCAACCATTAAACTCTTTCAACCTGAAAAAGAAACATGTCCAAGGAATTAAGCAGCATTAGCAATAAATTAAAATGATCAGCGCCAAAGTTGATGCAACAGTTTTATGTGTTCCCTCTCAAATACAAATTCAAGAAAGATTTTCACTTTTGATAATGGCAGGGATAGAAATTAAGTTGAAGGGTTCTTGCAGCAGAATCTAACTCTGATTCAAACCCCAGATACATAAATAGAGTTTAAGAATCTCACTCTGATTTTTGTTGTAGATGGCGAAAGTGACACTTCACGTGTATGACTTGACCAATGGCTCGGAGAAGACGAACAACACCGTTGTTCACATCAACAAGATCTTCAAGAATGGTATTGGTCTCGGTGGTATATTCCACGGCGCAGTTCAGGTCTTAATCCACTGCCTCTCTTTTCTTTCTTTTTGTTCACTTTAGGTATAGAATATAGAAATGTGCCTTTGTGTTTGTTGTTTGATAATTGTAACTGTGAATAGAGTCTTGAATCTTGAGTTTCCCTTAAAATGGTATACTAGTAGAAAGATTACGTGCAAGAACACAATAAATAGATAATGTGCCACATTTGATATTGATAGGTCTATTACATATTAGGATGATTGTTTGTGGTACTGTGACAGGTTTATGGAGATGATGAATGGTCATTTGGATCCTGTGAGGAGGGTACTGGAGTTTTTAGCTGTCCTTCAAGGAAGAATGCAAGGTTTAAATATCGACAATCCCTTGTTCTAGGGAAAACAAATTTCAATATTTTCAAGGTAAATCAAATATTAAGGGAGCTTAGTAAAGAATGGCCTGGAAATTCTTATGATCTCTTCTCCAAAAACTGCAATCACTTCTGTGATGAATTTTGTGCAAGACTAGGTGTGCCAAAACCTCCAGGTAAATAACTACTTTTATTTAATGTTCTTTTGTTACCTATGTTTTCTGATGTTGGTGAATTTTGTGTTGAATTATTGCTTTTTAATTATATTTTTCATGACAGGTTGGGTCAACAGGTTTGCTAATGTTGGTGATATTACTATGGAAGTGGCTGGGTGTACAGCATCAAGGTTCCAGCAAGCGAAAACAGAGATTGTATCAGCAAGCAAATCAGCATGTCGATTCCTTTTTTGTGTTACAAATAATGTTAAAACTGATATGGATGATTCCCCTAGAGGAGAATCTCTTGGTGTTCAAGCTGTTTGGATGAAAAAAGCTTATTACAAATGGTGTAAAACCGTCTACTTCTAGTAATTCAGAAGCCGGGACTTCAAGTGAAGTTGAGCCTCAACAACAAATATGAAAAATAACATGACAAGGCAATGTTACCACAGTTTACATTTCCACATAGCAGTGGAAGCTAGCATAGGTTTACTACATGTACAATACATTTTTAAATTGGAAAGTAAGTGCAACTTTTTACATGTTATTCACTGGTTATAAAAACAATGTACAGTTTTTATGTCTTGTTCAACTCTTTTTTTTGTTGGTGCTATGTTTTTTTAACTGTTTACTGAAAATATGATTGTATTGTTTATTCTTAATCTGACTTGATTTTAAGCAGATTGGAGTCAAATCTGATTGAATTTGGTGCTTTACAGTTAACAAAGCATACTATATAAATACTTTTTACCAAAAATTATGAAAGGTCAAATATGAACAAGAGTTCATGAGTAATATTTAAGCTTGCTGCAAAATCCATGGATCAGAGAAATAAAGATCACATGCATATGATAGTTAGGTAGAGAGCATACTCTCAAGGTAGCATATTGACTTGATTAAAAGAAGATAACTGAAATACATATATGCTTTTTTATATAGCTTGTAGAGCACTGACCTTGCACTAACCTGTTAGACATTTGAATTGAGATGTATGACTTTGGAGTACAATACTTTTGGTTTGGTAGAAAAAGATACTACAATATCACTTAGTAGCTTATGCAACGCAATCTATTTGGCCACTGACCCTGCCTCTAATCACACGGCATTACAAAAACAGCAAATCTCAGAATTTATCTAATCACGTAAGCCATGATATAATCTGGATCACTTTGCTGAGCACCAAAATTGCTTAAGTCAAAAGGTGTGACGTTATGAAATCCATTTGCAAAAAGAATAAATGTTTTTAGCATAGCAAAATGAATGAATTCAACAATGAAAGTACTATGACTACTAGGATCACCACAAGATTGTCAAAATACATACAAGATTCAACAGTGCAAGTATATAAATCATGAGGCCTCCACTTATATTATTGTCATTGATAATCAGCTCAAAAAAAAGTATAGTTCCCTACAAATACACTCGAGTATGAAAGTCATCACTCCACGTAGAAAATTAGCAGGCCCACATACAGGTAAATAAAATCAGAATAAAACATGGTGACACTGCCAAATTGTTCAAATCACAGCTCAAGCAGAATGTGTTGTTTCACAAACACAAGACTCACATATAATATAAAATATAGTTATATACACATGAAAGACCTCCAGTAAAGTAACAAAAGACTCAAGTCACCAGCAAAGAGACGGCTAATCCGACATTCAAGCATTCCATTAGAAGAGAATCCTATCCTCATCTGCATTCTCTGCAATGTGGAGTGATCTAACTGCTTGTGCTGCTATAAGATCAACAGAGAATCTTGTAGGATCCCATCCTGCTTTGTAAAGTGGTTCGTGCACATTGTTTTCGAAAGGTCCTGACGAGATAGACCACTTGCCGTTTTGGGAAGTGACGGACCATGTGCCACCATCTAGATTAGGAAAGCAAGCTCTTTTCCCACCCATGAAGAAATCAAGATTATTATTATAATCATCCCAGGCCTTGCACTCAACCTTATATGAATCATCTGAGTCTTCATCGAGTAGAACATGCAGAGCGACGGCTTCCGCAATTGCAGCACCCTCTTCATCAAGTCTTTGTTGTTCTTCTTTCTTTTTCTGCTTCTTTTTTTCCAGTTCCGATATGATGGCAGCAGAAGTAGCCAGAGCTTTTTCCAGCCGTCTCTTTTTCTTTTCAGCTTGTTTGAGACGATCCAACTCATCTTTCACCTGCTTCTTCTTTGTCTTTCTCACATGTTGTTGCCCTTTATTACATGCCATGGTATCCATTGAACTTAATAACGACATAAATACTTAAAATGATTGTTCTGAAACCCTATTCTTCAAGCAAACTCCTATAGAGTTGTATACATTTCCTATAATTTTAATCGACTAAACTATTATGCTAATAATAAATTCTAATTAGTTGAAGTATCAAGACTAGTACTAATGAAAATTACCAACCACTACACCCACTCAGGTCTGTAGGAATACCTCATTTTACGAACTATGCAATCCCAGAAAGAAACGACAGGAGACAACATCAAAGAAAATTCATAAGCACTCTTAGATCCATCCCTTGGCCCCATTCTTCCTAACTTACCACAACACTTGCACTCGCCCATACCGAAAAGGCCAACAGGTCTGCAATACTGTTAATAAATTTGCGACCAAAACCAACACTCCGACTCCAGTACACCCTTCCCAACTGCAGTTCAAGGGGGAAAACTGAAAGTGGTCACAAACATAAAATATACAATTCATTTATAGGTAGATAACATGCAAATTCACTTTTAGAGGAATGAAAATATCTCACCAGTCACCACAAACCAAAAATACTTTAAACGTATCCATCTCATGAATCATGATATATAAGCTTACATATATAAACACAGTTGCAATAACAGACAATACTTGGAAATTCAAATGATATACATAAATTGTGACAGATAATTTCCTCTATATATCTGTGCATTATTATTTGATATATCTACTTAACATGTATATTATTGTTATAGGATCAGCTTGCAGTGGTAACTAATCATTATAAAAACTTAATAAACCAAATAAAGTATTGATTAATATGAGAAACAGATAAGTGATGCCCATGTCAGATCAACCTGGTTTAACCAACCAAGTGTACAATAGACTAGTACTTAACATGAAATGTTAACAGGTTAATAAAACAGACACTTAAATTGAATACCAACACCTGACTCACCTAACAAATGTCAAAATTGAACAACAATCACTTAAAATTGAAGTCATTCAATGGCTTCTATGACGTATAAACACAATGAATTATCATTCCTTGAACAGAACACGCATCAAACTTTAAGCCAAATATATTCAGTGAGCTTGATTTAATGTTTTATCATTAAACAAAATAACATAACACCCAATTTTCATTCCCACAAATCTATTTGCAATTAAAGAAACCCTAAAAATAACAAAAACATCGAAACCCTAATCAGATCCACCAAATTCATCAAAAAAACAAATCAATAAACTCAATTCAAGTAAAATTCATACACCCCAAATTACAAAAAGCACAAGATCTACGACCAAAAAAATAAAATTTTCCAATTTCCTCAAATTGAATCACTCTAATTATGAATCAAAACCAGATCCAAATACAATCAAATCAAAATTCAACAAAAAAAAACAACAATCCATCAAACAAAGCTAAGAACAAAACAAAAAAAGGCAGAATTTGAAGGAGAAAAAGATGAATGAAACCAACCTGAGGGAATGGCATAGAGAGAGAAATTGGAGACAAGACCTGATGAGAGTGGTGATTTGAGATATAGATTGAATAAACGAGAAGTGATTGTTGGTGGTTGGATCTAGAGGAAGAGAAAACGTAGTTTGGTAGGAAAAGAAAGTGAAAAACTGAAGAGAGAGAAACGAGAAGAGATATAAGAAGAAACCAAACCGATAACATATGAGAGAGGAAAAAACAACACAACGGTGTCACTGTCGAATGAAGTTTGAACACGTGTAAGATGAATGATAAAGGACATTCCAGAAATATAAAAAAATCTGACTTTTCTTTTTTCCGCAGTGATATATCGTCTTTGTTTGGGTTTACATGGACACGTGGCCCCGTTATGGTTTGGTGTGGGACCCATCTAAAAGAGTTTGTGGGGCATTGGGTCTCACCCTGGCCGGGTTATCGGGCCTTTTTTCTGAGTAGATAAAGGGGACGGTTCAGATGTTGTTCTTCAATTTTTCCTTTTCATTTTTTTTGAAAGATCCTTTTTATTTAATATTGAGTGAATATAATTTACTAATTTAGCGTATTTAGAAGTAGATAAAATAGATTATTTAATTACTTTAATTTGAAGTAAGTCTGTAAATAGCCTTTTAGGTCGGGTTAGACTTTTAAATAGGTCAGGCAAGACCAAAAAAATAGGCCATGGACCAGGCTCAGGTCTGTCAAAGTCTGGCACGGTCTGACCTATTCCCACCCCTACTTGCACCTAGTATGTTGGTCCATGATGGAAAACTATGGGAATGTTGCTCATCTCACCAACAAAATTGTTCTCCCACGCCTCAAAACTTCAATACCACCAGCGACGGGTTCCACTTGTGTAACATTGGGCATTTTATGTTATATAACATTGCCCAATCAGAGTGTGCCACATGGCACATCTTTTTTAAAAAAAATCAATTAAAGTTGATGGAAAGAAACACGTGAGACAGAACAAGTGAAAACAGATAAAATGCGCCAAACCATTTTGTTTCTTCCTTCCACTTCAAAGCAAAACTCACCCACCATCATCATCAGTTTTTCGTGCACCGTCGGTCGTTGCTGCCTCCTCCGTCGCTGCCGTCAACCTGCCATGAATGCGTCATCATAACGTTTTTTTCTTCAGGAATGAGATCAAACCATAATAAAAATCAAAATTTCTATAAAAATAGAGAATAACAACACTTGATCAAGAAGATAAAACAATCATTTTTGAACTAGTTTCAATTTATTAGGATTTGATTTTAGGTTAGGGTTTTAATTAAGGATGATATAGAACCCATTGCAATGTCTACATAAGCTCTGTTTCTTTTATTTAAAGCTTGACTCATGTTGTTGTTGTTTTGAAATAGGCAAATGGGATTGATTGATCCTTAAAATTTTTTGTATTTTGAATGGAATATACAATATTGTGCCGGCCTAATTGAATGGAATGAATGCATAGGGGGGACACTGGCGTTGTCGCTGTCATGACAGTGCAACAACTGTTTTTGTTGTTTTTTCTGGTTCGATACCTGTTTTATGCTGTTGTTTTGTGTCTGTTATAGCTGCTGCAGGTGTTTGGGGGGTTCCGGTTTGTGGTGCTGCAGTTTTCGTAGGTTGTGGCATAGTTATGGGTCTGAATTCCAGAGGTTATCATTGGATTTCAGTGGCATATCTTACGCTATTTAGCCTTGTTTCGTTAGTGGGGTTGTGATAAGTGCCAGAAAGTTGTATTTTAAATGAATATTTAAGGCACCTTTGTTACTTGTTTTGCAAGTTATTTAGGGAAAAGCCGAGAGATAAGTGATTATGGCCCTTTTACGCTTTATCTATCTTACTTGACCCATTTGTACAGGAATTGAACTCAAGACACTAAGCAAAGAAGAAAAACAAAGAAGAAGTACAAAGGTTAACTTGCCATGGCGAGTAAAAAGTGATCAAAGGCGAGTCCTAGGCGAGCAATGGACAGAGAGCACAGGAAATTACTCGCACTCAACACGCAATGGCGAGCAGGAGGCGAGTGAACTCGCAATGGCGAGTGAAAGGCGAGTCCAAAGGCGAGCAAGTTCCAGAGAGCACCAGAAATTACTCGCACTCAACACGCAATGGCGAGCAGGAGGCGAGTGAACTCGCAATGGCGAGTGAAATGTGAGTCCAAAGGCGAGCAAGTTCCAGAGAGCACCAGTTTTTACACGCCCTCAACTCGCAATGGCGAATGGAAGGCGAGCAACTCACAATGGCGAATGCAATTACTCGCGAGGCGAGTTAGGGCGGCTAAAACTCCCCAGAGGTGACGTGTCACAAACCCACTGGTGAAGGAACCTCAACTCGCCATGGCGAATGAAGTTACTCGCGAGGCGAGCTGGTGCAGATCAGAATTTCTATAAAGGCCCACTTGATCATTTCACTTGAGACATCTTAGAATCTCATATAATATTCTGTAATAGTCTTAAAGAGAGAGATATGGCTTGTTCTACATAGAGTGAGAGTGATAGAAGGTGGATTCTTCATCCTTTGTTGAGAAATCACAAGTTGTAATGAATCCTTTTCTTTCAATTCATTCTTGCAAAGCTTCTGTGACAATGAGTAGTTAAATCTTCATTGTTGGGATTAGAGGTACTTGATCTTGCTAAATATATGTAATCTTTTGATCTTTTAATATATGGTTCTAGCATTTGATTTGATATTGAGATTATTCTTGCACTTTATTATTTATGTTTGATTTAATTGTTATTGAAAAATACTTTTGAATCTAGGTTTAGAACAATCATCTATCAAAACATAAATTCTAGACATGGAATTAATGTTTTGATAATCACTCTTTGTATCTAAACTTAATGCTCTCGGATTGTTTAATAGATTGAGAAATCGTCGATTGAACGATACGATCAACTCCTGGATTGTTTAATAGTTTGAGACATCGACGATTAAACAAGACAATTGATTACACAATATTGTTTGAACACAAATAGTATTGTCGAGGGATACGTGATAATATCAAAGAAAAGCTAGAATCCGTATACGATCATTAGGTTATATGTGATGCTTGATTAAGGAACTCTAATCCTAACAAGTTTCACGCCTTATTAATCTCAACTTTTACTTTTGCAAAATAGTTAACTTAGTTTCAACAAACAAACAAACCAATCTTTTAACTTAAAATGATAATTGGTGTCGAACGATCCGTGATATCGCACTAGTTCCTGAGGAGACGATACATATAATACTTACTTTTGATTGACAGAAAAATACTACATCAAAATGGCGCCGTTGCCGGGGACTGACGTTTAGATATCATTGACATCGCGACTATTTTATCGTTTTAAGAAAATTTTGCACATATTCATTTTTGTATATATATAATTCATTATCCCTTGAGTTGCTAATCTTCTTTTGTTAGATCTTTGAACTCTTGTATGCGAAGTACAGTTCCACCAGAGGATTTAGAATAGGATCCTGAGATAGAAAGAGATAGAGAAACTTAGGATGAGAATTGGTAGTGATGCTTGGTTTGAGACTAATATGCATAATGGTAGAGAGACGGAGAAACAACTTGGTAGACCATCACTCTGACCACAACCTCTTGCCCACGTTATATCCCTAACTGTCAAACCTTATCAAGAGGAGGATAGTAAACAATTGGCACTGTTTGGGACAATATCTGCTCATTTTTTTGATGCGTATAAAAGACCAGTTGCGCATCAAATTTATAGGTCTGATGTTCCTGAGATTTTAGGAACTGACAGGATTTTGACTCTCAATGGTTCGGACTATTCATGTTACCCTGATTATGCTTATTTGCCTCTGTTTGGAAGTAGGGTAGATGTGAATTTATTTGATCAGTCCAACGGTATATTTGCAAGAATATCTTTTTCTTTGGATGATGATATTGATGAGAATTATGAGGAAGTGAAATCTAAGGTAGTTCATTGCGAACAAGGGTCTCTTACTCTTCAGTATATTGTCATTCCGTTTGGGGTTCATTGTCGCTTAGACGTTGCAATTCCTATCTCGAATGAAATTGTTAATGTCAATGGAAAAATTGTTGCTCGCTATGCGGATACTTACGAAAATTATTCATCTCTAGAGTGTGTACTTTTCAAGAAGCAAGATACTGAGTTTGAACCCGTTGAGGATGGTTATGTAAAACTTTCGAGATGTTGGGTGTCGTTACCTGCATATTCATCCCTTATTATTGAGGCGGATTTATCAGAGTTTGGATCGGGGCGAAAGATTGGAAATTATACTACAAAGTTGTTCCCTCGACAAGGGTCGGTGTCTGGAGAATCGTTATTGTTAGATGATATGGATATCATGGCTAGTGCAGCATGGTTCTCACCTCAACCTTTTGGACGAAATGATTATAAGGTAAGACATATTATGTTTTGTGTTTTTAGTTGATTTTCTCTTAAATATTTTTCTTGCGTTCAATTCAAGAAAATAAAACTTTCCTTTCTTTTTCTCGTTAAGGTTGTTTCACACTCAATTTTTTCCTCCCTTCTTCGGTTTCATATTAATACAAATAATCTCTCTAATCAATGAATCTCAAATTCACAATTCTTCATTTTCTTGTAATTCATGCATGGAATGAAGCACAAAAGATTGGTATAAGCGTTGACCTTGTTGATGTGGCGAAAAAACAGCTTCAGTTTCTTGCAGCTGTTGATAGAAATCGTCATCTTTATGATGGTCCTGGACTTGATAGAGCTATCTATAGGTAATTCTTTCAAATAGTATGTATATATTTTTTTTGTATTAGATCAAGAACTTTGTTACTTTGTTTTAGCCATGTTTCTTTATGATCATCTCAGTTTTTAAGTACCATTCAATAATAGTTTGGAAGGTGTAGCCTAGTCTTGAGGTATGATTGGATGGGGGATTTTAACGGCGATTGGACGGGAGGGGAGGAGAGGAGAGGGAATGACTCTTTAGTAAGTTTCATTCACTAAACTTACTTGAGTCAGGAACTCTCTAGACTGTCTTACTGAAGGATCCTTGACATTTCTGCCTTATGAAATGATCTGAGTTAGTTGGATGTGATGCCGTATTAGCTCCATCGTTACTTTGCTCCCTGTAGTTTATGGATTTTCATATCTTCCAGAAACCTGCACATTGTTTTCATAACATCTTTGCAATGTTGTGGTTCATGAATAATGAAAGTGTATGATTAGGTACAATGCTTGTTGGCTTCCCTTGCTTGCCAAGCACTTGGAATCTCGTATTTTTGAAGGTCCTTTGGTGGTTCCTCTTGACTGTGAGTGGATTTGGCACTGTCACAGGCTCAACCCGGTGCGCTTTAGTCTAGGGAATAGTCATGATATCTTATTATTCATTTCTGTTTGTTTGATGAAAAGTTGAGTTGCTACTGATTCTATTTGTTTCCATTCTTAACGCAGGTAAGGTACAAACTTGACTGTGAGGAGCTTTATGGAAGTGTACTTGACAACTTTGATGTTGTCTCTACTGTTCAAGGATTTTGTGGCAGTCAGACTGAAGAAATCTGGAACAAATTGTATCCCGATGAGCCATACAATTCTGATTTGATTAACCTTGATCCTGAGGATATCTCTAAAAGGACCGCTAGTCTTGCAAAATACACTAAATATGATCTGATTTCAGCTGTTAAGAGGCAGAGCCCATTCTTTTACCAGGTAATGGACAGAGTAGTGTTTGTCAAGTTGGCCTACTTTACATAGCTTTGATTTGGATGTTTCATGGTTTGAATTAGTTCAACCTGACTCATCTTTGATTCTATCATTTTGTGATTAGACCAGTGATGATAAATAGAAGCTACAGCGGCACTATAATGCCATGGTGTAGTAGAATTTGGACACGCCGCTATTGTTCAGCGATACACGATTTAGTGCAAAATGTTGTCACTGCGGATATAACAGCGCTATAGCATCATAGCGTAGCAGAATTTGCACAAATTGCTATTTTTGCGATCCGTAGTTGACAACATTGGAATAGATATATCATTTTTACCATGTTTTGAAAAAAAAGTTATGAATTATTCAGAGCACCCTTAATTTTATTTTTATGATAACATCTCTAAATAACATCAATATAACTTTGATATATGGGTGCACTATTCAGATTTTAGTCTGTTGGATTTTACCTATGAATTTCTTCTTTTTTAGTGCACAACTAGGCTAGTACAAAATGCTGTATATTCTAAATGTATTTTATCTTGCTCGTCTTTGTGATAGGTTTCAAGACCCTACATAAAAGATGACCTATTTATCAAGGAAGCTGATGCCAGATATAAAGGCTTTCTGTATCTTATCAAGAGAAACAAGGAGAAGGGTATTAACCGCTTTTGTGTCCCAACATACGATATCGATCTAATGTGGCACTCTCACCAGCTACATCCAGTTGCTTATAGTAAAGACCTCAATGAGGCACTTGGAAAAATATTGGAACACGATGATACTGACTCAGACAGAACCAAAGGAAAGAAACTGGATGTTGGGTTTTCTGGAACCACGAAACAGTGGGAAGACACATTTGGTACAAGATATTGGAAGGTTGGAGCAATGTATAAGGGTAATGCACCCTCTCCTATCACAAGTAGCCCTTTTTCATCCAGCAAGAATTGTAAGAAGGTTGTATCTTCCAAAGAGCAGCTACATGATAATTTGCTACAAGACCGGAATGTTGTGCATACATTTATAAACAAGTTGATGAAATATTTCTTGATAATGTACATGAATATGCAAAAACAAATGTATGCTACATATCATATTATCATGAGAAGTTTGTATTACAAAGTTGTTTTACTGGATCAATGGCAAGCTTAGGGGGACTATCAGTTTAATGAACTATATGAGTGGCTACAAAATTTGATCCTTCTGACTGAATTACTATCATCAAAACAGCTTCTGTTTATGTACAAGAGTATAACTAAAAATAATTTCCTCTTGAATCCTTTTCTAGGTTTTCTTGGAGTTTGTTGATGTTAAAAACTTACCAGATGGACTAGAAGGAAGTCTCTTTGTTTTATTTTCCAAATCACAGCCTAATGCTTTCTTTGAAGCTAAAAGGAGAATTAGTATTTTGTCAAAGTCTAGAGAGAAAAAGGTTGCATCTTTCCAATGTGAACCTACTGGAGAGCTGCTTTTCGAACTCATGTCCCATTCTTCTTCAAAGTTATCATTAAGAAAATCACCAAAGACACTTGGTTCTGTTGCAATCTCTATGCAAGACTATCTTGATCTAGTTTCAAAGCTCTCCATAGAGAAATGGTTGGAGTTGGTACCAGGCTCTGATCCTATGAGCACAAAGCCAATCCTGTTACGAGTAGCCATCTCATTTACTGCTCCAATTCCTGCCCCATATACGCTCCAATTGGCTCAATCTCGTCCAGTGTCAAAAAATACATGTTTCTTTAACCTTCCTGTTAAGCCTCAACAAGCCAAGAGCTGGACTCATGCCACAGATGAAAATGGCACCATAATCATCAGCCTGCAAATGAGGTACATCTTTTTCTTATGTCATGTATGACTTGTAAGGTCTTCTTGTCTTTGGAAGATTTGTGCATGTAAGTCACTGCTTCAAATGTGATATGTTCTACGTCTTGGAAATGTCAGCTTGTTTTAGTTGCATTTGAATAATCTCTGAACCACCTAGTGCTGACTCACATCTAATTCAAAGATTGTCAATTGTGTTGGTCCATTGCAAGTGCTTGTAAATGTGTTTCTCTAGTGTGCTAGTAAATGTTTTTAACTGCGCTTAAATAGTTTCTTCTTAGAGCATGCATTTCCATATGGTTGTTTTGCACTTTAGTCAAAGATTAAAGATTTATACAAAGTGATTAGGATTGTCATCATCTTTGAATTCCATTATACTTTACATCTATATGCAAAATTACTGACACTTGTCGGGAAGCTCATGATGGTTTTTCACATCTTTGATTACGTTCTAGGGACTTGAAAAACACAAAGAACGTAGAAAACCTTGGAAAGGAGGTTGTTGGCCTCATGGAATCTGGTGAAACTCGCACCCTTGCTGAGTATATGGAAAATGGGTGGAGTTTTATGAACAACCTTTGGTTGTTACACCTTCCAAACAAAAGCAAGAATGATGACCATATCTTTGAGCTTACAGGCACCAAAACAGTAAGCATTTACTATCCTGTTCTAAAATCATCTTGTCGTGCCATGAGATTTCTTGAATCTTGATTCTTCATTCGATTTATTAACAAATCAAATGACCAATACATTGATGTGAATAATGTAGACTTCAAGGTGATGTTAGGATTAAAAAAGAACATGGCTGAGAGGCCTTCACTTAAATGCATGCATTTTTAGAACTTAGTCATTGACATCATGATTATCAGTATCTTACGATACACCCGATTTGTATCTTGATTAGATACAAAACTGAACACAATCAATACAAATCTCTAGTGTGTATCTATTTTGGACATGATTCCTATTTTGAATCCCGATTCATTCTAATGAATCACAATCACTGCTTAAACTTAGTGTTGTCAACCAATTTTTTTGTTATATAGCCATTCACTTTATTGTCATTTGATTCATGACTTGACTAATGAATTATTTCGAGGTTCATATACGATATTTCAACTTATGATTTTTTCATGTTACTTGTTATACTTAAAGATGTTATATTTATATTGGTAATGTTTCTTATGATTTCTAATAAGATTCGATTTACAATTCAGAAAAATAGGCTTTTTGATCCAGAATACGAATCTCGATTGATATCAATGAATGGCATAACTAGAACCTCTTTGACACCATGTGGAGAGACGGTCAAATTCAAATGCATGGTCCATTTTTTTTCTTCTCTGCAGCAGTGTATCAAATTTGCCTAAATGAAATTTACATAGTGCATATTTTAGATCAGTTTGCTTTACTTGTTGTAATTCTTCTCTTTTCAGCTTGAATGAAACACTAATTTTCTGATTTTTTTTTTCTCTATTTAGTGTTCAACTAGTTTGCCACAAATCCCTATGATGAATATCGAGGGAGGAAATCCGGAACAAGAGATTGAAGAGATGGATACTGATGGAGAGGACGGGGTTTATACTTTTTTGTTCTTCAATCTTATTGTTATCTTTCGTTTCTTATTCACTTTTCTATCTTCTCCTTGGAGCTAATACGAGTTTCTTTTTTTTTCTTCTTTTTCACTATAGTCTGCTGATGATGATGGTGAATCTCTTGTTGATGACGATACTGATGGAGATGACGAGGATTATACTTTTTTTTGTTCTTCAGTTTTATTGCTTCTTTTTTGTTATCTTTCGTTTCTTATTCACTTTTCTATCTTCTCCTTGGAGCTAATACGAGTTTCTTTTTTTTTCATTTTAGTCTTCTGCTGCTGATGATGGCGAGTCTCCTGTTGATGAGTCTGGTGATGTGTTGTCATCCAGCCCTAACCCCTGCTCGTGGTATGTAGCTTGTGTATATTTATGTGTGAAATTTCTTGGATGCTCTATATTTCATAAATATCAATCTATCATAATTTATATGACAAATTATATAAATGCACAAGTAACAAAAAGAACATTTTCAAGGCAATACACACTAAGATCGTAACAATAGGGATAAGCACACGATAGGTTGTAATCACACAATCACAAGCTGCTGAAATAAACACAATATCCCCATTGAACTGCTGATATAAACACAATAGGGTTTTATTGTTTGCCAACATTTAGGAAACTGAAAAGAAACATAACATAACACAATATACTCATTTACCAACATTTAGAAGACTGAAAATTTTATAACAGTGAACAAATCGATATTCCCATTGCATGTACAAAGTATTTGATTGTTTCCTGTCACTTTATCGTTTGAAACAGCTTTGTTAGCACATTATCTAGTTAGTGTCTACTCACCTTTGAAACTACCAATATTTTAGCAGTGCGATTCTATTTCATTTTCAAGAAAATAATGCAGAATTGTGATAAAGGCCACAAAAAACTGAAGTTTTGAAAATCCGGTGAAGCAAAAAATGCACACAAGACCCTATAATTCTTTGAAGAATTAGAAAATCAAAAGAGTACATTTCATTAGTTCATTATTGATTTATCATTTTAATTTTTTCTAGAAATCTTTCAGGTTGAGCCAATATAATGTCTTCATGCCATAGTTATAATCCTTCCCTAGTCCCCTCCTCCCTGATAATACCAAATCACCAATATTAGTAGCCATAATACAACACCTGCTACAACTCTTTGATCTTTTTGCTCATACTCATTTTACTAGTTGATTTTGGGGTTGTACTTAGCCACTGACTGCTGGGTTAATATTTTTGGCCATCAATGTTTTTACCATGATCTCTCACCTTGTGCCTTTTTGAGCTTTTGTAATGGAATAAGTTGTTAGTTAATTTATGTTGACTGATCGGTTTGTATAGCCTGCTATCTTGACCAAGGACTGCGGGTTGGTTTAACTTGCATCGGGTGTGGAACTACTCTGCTGAGTTTATAGTGTTTTAAGTGTAGAGCTACTCTTTTTACAAGTTTTAGTTTTAATTTTTTTTTTAATGAACAAATAACTGCTCTGTGGGTTGACTTTTGAAATGAAATCAATCTCACTTTTGATTGATTTTGTGGTCTTGTAGTTGAGTGGTTTGTTCATTTGTTTTATTTGACTGTACATGGATTCTTGAACTTGATTTCATAGGAATTATAATTTATAATAACATGATGTGATTGTCTAAGGTCTGTGAATTAATAAGCTGTTTGAATATGAAATTAATATTATTTTCTTTTGTTTGAAATGCTTGTTAGGTGTCTTCGCTCTCATAAAAATAAACCATGGTCATCTACTGCTGTTGAGATTTTTTCAGTATTCATTGGTCAAGAAAAGTCAAAAGCTGTGCAGATTTTTGGTTCAATTGAAGTTTTACAGGATGATATAAAACTTTGTGATATCTTTAAAAGAGATGAAAATAAGGCATTGGGGTTATCTGAAATTCATACCTATACCAGATGAGTCTCGGGTTTTTGACGATTGTAGTTCACTACAAATGAAGTTTGACATTAAGAATGTTCAAGGTTGCTTAGCTATCAAAGGCTATGTGAACTGGGCGGCTTCGGTTTTTTATTCTTCTTTATGGTATGAGAAGCAGTTGTGTAATTTAATTCAAGGTCAACATGGAGGATTTGCTGCTGTACATTATTCAATCTTCGATGAAGTAGTTCGTGTTACCATTAAGATGTTAATCCCCAAAATAGAGAGTTTTGATGCTAATCCTAAGGTTTGGGGTAGCCTTGTAACTCAATATAGTCATTATGATC